>Ga0255288_1000008_pt1 | contig 22047 bp, 22 predicted proteins | sample AtltaT_38_FD_183682 | JGI IMG/M metagenome (GOLD analysis project Ga0255288, IMG submission 183682) | Metatranscriptome of freshwater microbial communities from Altamaha River, Georgia, United States - Atl_UVDOM_RepA_8d (Metagenome... | ecosystem: Environmental > Aquatic > Freshwater > River...
CTTTGATTAAATTAATAAATTCAACGGCAACAGTTCCACGTACTCGGTAATACACCACAAGAAGGGCTAATCCGATTGCAGATTCCGCTGCTGCAACAGTCAATGCGAATAGAGCAAAGACCTGTCCTAAAATATCATCCAGTGCAACTGAAAAGAAAAGAAAGTTTAAGTTCACTGAAAGTAACATTAATTCAATAGACATTAACATTACCAGAATATTTTTTCGATTGAAAAAGATTCCCCAAATTCCAATCAAAAATAATGTAAAAGATACGATTAAATATTTTACAAGGTCCATAAAAAAAGATAAATAAAGTTTCTGTTTGCATTGCACGTAAATAATAAGGAAATAGACTGTATAACTACAATACATATGGGCAAGAAGGGACTTGAACCCCTGACTTTACGCTTATCAGGCGTATACTCTTACCAACTGAGTTACCTGCCCATCTATGTCCTTAAAAAGGTACTTGTGCCTTTACGCTCGTTATCAAAGGGCAAGTGCACAAGCAACCTTATAACTTGCTACATATAATGGAGTTGGATATACCATAAATAGAAGCAGGAATAAGAAACATAATGCAAGACAATATGCCGCAGCCTGTGAAGGTCGTGCAAGTGTTACCCATGTTTTTGGGTTTTCAAAATACATAATTTTAACCACACGAATGTAATAGAAACAACTCACGGCACTTGTTAAAATTCCGATAATTGCAAGATTATATTGTGTGACACTCATAGCAGTCCAAAAAACAGCAGCTTTTGCATAAAATCCAGCAAGAGGTGGAATTCCAGCAATTGAAAATAACGCACTTGCAAATGTCAATGCAAGCAATGGATGCGTTTTTCCAAGTCGTGCAAAGTCTGTTGTATACTTGAATCGTTCAACATCATGAAAACCTTCGCGATGTACTGGAATAAGTAAAATTCCAAAGATCAACGCTGTTGTAATCATGTAGATGACTAAGTAAATAATAACAGATTGAAGTCCCTCTAATGTACCACAACAAATTCCAACTAGGATGTATCCAGTGTGCCCAATTGAACTATAAGCTAACAGTCGCTTAATGCGGGCTTGTGTTAATCCAGCGAAACTTGCCAAGATCATAGAAGCGGCACTACAGAAAAATAAGAATGCTTGCCAATCTGGAAGAAAATCAAAGAAACTTTGATATAGTAAACGCGAAATAACAAAGAAAAAGCTTGCTTTAGGTGCAATTGAAAAGTATGCAGTTACTGGAAGTGGAGCTCCTTCATAAACATCAGGTGACCACATATGGAATGGTACCGCAGTTACTTTGAAGAGTAAACCAATTAAAAGGAAAAGCATTCCCAATTCGCATCCACGCCATTCAGTTGCATTAAAAACGTTACCATCAAAATTTTCTCCGCATCGTAATAATTGTGCAAGAGCATCAAATTCTAATGTTCCTGTAAATCCGTAAATTAATGAACATCCAAACAGTAAAAGACCAGATGAGAAAGCACCCAATAAAAAGTATTTAATACCAGCTTCAGTCGAGAATTCTGAATCACGACGAAATGCAGCTAATACATAAAAACATAAACTTTGAAATTCCAAAGTTAAGTAAAGTGCTAACAAATCCCCAGCCGAGATAAAACATAACATCCCAATTGTTGATAATAAAATCAAAATTGGAAATTCAAATGAATTAATTGATTGACGTCGTAGAAAATCTTGAAATAAAAACAATGTAACCATTGTTCCTACTAGAATCAACACTTTAAAAAATGTTGTTCCCGAGTCAACAATAAAACTATTTGATAAAACTGTTGAATGTGTCCACGGATTTGATAAAATTAAAACAATTGTCCAGGCCAACGATAGTTGTACGAGCCAACTCATTTGAGAAATTAAAACTGGATAATTGTTTGCGCGAGATGTTGATAAAACAACACCATAAACAATCAGCCCAAGACTGCAAATGACAAGAAATAATTCTGGAAGAACCACTTTAAGATCATTTTCAAAAAAGACAGATTGAAATGAGAGGTTCGCACTCCCCTCCGAAAAAGGCCAAGAAATATCAAAATTCATAAAAATAATTGTATATAAAAACCTTTGAAAAGCTTTTGACGACTATGTCTATCTATAGTCGATAAGATGCATCCTGCGGGATTCGAACCTGCGACCTGCAACTTAGAAGGTTGTTGCTCTATTCCAACTGAGCTAAGAATGCTCACTATCGGACTTGAACCGATACTCCCAAAGGGAACAGATTTTAAGTCTGTCGTGTTTACCGATTTCACCAAGCGAGCATGAATCTTATTATATCAACCCCACCTGTATTCAAAATACGGCTGTTTACATATTTCAGTGCAACAGCCGTACTTAAATAGAGACTTCATGAATTTTATATAATTAAGAATTCTGAAGACGTGTTAAAGCTTGACGAAGAAGTGCACGATTCCAAGATGAACCTTGTTTCGATTTTTGAAGTTTCAAAAGAACACGAGCTACTTGCGATTGTGCCATTCGTGATTGCCATTCCATTTGTAATGGCCCCGAAGCTTGAGCTAGTGTTGACAATTTTTTTGCTCATATCTTGAGCGATAACAGATTGAAGAGTTTTGTTTCCAGTTACACATGCATTTTGAACCTGAGAGGCTGTAAATGCTGCTAAACTCTGTAGAGCTCCACTTAATGAACCTACTTTTTTGTGTTCCTGTAAAAGTTCTTCAAGCGCAGTCTTCTTTAAAACTGAAAAAGATTCCAGCTCTTGTTGAATTCCCTGGCTTCTTTCATCCAAAGATTCTTGTATTGTTTGCCCAAAATAACGGTATACAAAATATACAAAAGCAAAAAATGTTAAAGCTACTAAAATTTCCTCATTATAAATAATGATATGCTTTGAGCTTAAAACACAAAATGCTAAAAAACCAAAAATATAAGGGCGAAGTTTTTCATTCGTCATCATAAAAATATCAACTTTTTTAAAATATTTGAGATAGTATATATATCTATACTATAATAACACGAATTAGCGTGCTTTTGACTTAGCGAATTGAGATAATTGAGCTAAAAAAACACTTGAACGTAATGTCGTGTTAGGTTTTGGAAATGTTAACGACACTCCCAAATTACGAGATAGCGATTGCTCTCCAATTGATGTTAAATACGATGCATTCGCAGCTTTCCACTGTTTTGCATTAGTTTCTTTCAAAACACCATCAACCCAGTTTGTTGTTTTTTCAAGAGTTGTCTGAATAAGTTGTTTTGATGTTGAAACTCCAGTATCTAATACTGTTGAAACACTATCTCCAACTTTTGTTTTTTCTTCATGTAATACAGAAACTCCTTGAGTTGATCCACGAAGTTTTTGCTCACGTAATTTAAAAATTCGACCAAATTTTGGAAGAATGAATTTTACGGCAACTCCATAAAACCCAAGATAGAAAAAACAAAGCCAAAAAAATTGAGAAAAGAATGTTACTTTATCTAATTGAGGCATAATAAAATTTTTTATTTTAATGGCGTTTTTTGAACGTTTATACGCTCCAAAAACACTCTAGTGTTTGGGAAAAGTAGGATTCGAACCTACGTAGAAGAACCTTCAACAGATTTACAGTCTGCCGCCTTTAACCACTCAGCCACTTTCCCGAAGTTGGACAACGGAAACCAAGAAAGTTTAAAACGGTGACCAACGTCATTCAATAAAAGCTTTACTTCGTGCTTTTATCTAATGGTTCCCATGGACTCGCAAAATCAAATGAACGAAATTCCTGTGGTAATTCTAAAGGCTCAGAAATAACACGTTTTTCAGTTGCGTCATAACGAACTTCAGTATAACCAGTTAAAGGAAAGTCTTTTCGAAGTGGATGACCTTGAAATCCATAGTCCGTAAGAATACGGCGTAAATCTGGATGTCCAGTGAAGAAAACCCCAAACATATCCCATGTTTCACGTTCCCACCAAGCCGCACACGGGTATACCCCAGTAACGGACTCAATGCTTGTTAATCCATCAACCTCAGTTTTTAGACGAACACGGGCATTTAAATCAACACTCAGTAAGTTATATACAACAGTAAATCGATTTTTACGATCTGGGTAATCAACTGCAGTCATGTCAATTAATTGTGAACAACGTGTTAAAGAGTTCTTTTTCAAGAAATAACACATTGGTACAACATAATCTGAATCAATCGTAATCATCAACTCATTGTTAATAATTTCACACGATTTTACCCATTTTGGTACTGTTTTTAAGATAATTTTTGCAAAGTTTTCCGACATCATCAAAAAATATTTGTTTTTTCTGTTTAAGAGTAATAAATATCTCCTTAAACATTTTTTGGTATCCCTTACGGGAATTGAACCCGTGTTTCCGCCTTGAAAAAGCGAGGTCCTAACCACTAGACGAAAGGGACAAAGGAATACATAAGAATGATAAAAAAGGTCAGGGGAAAAGGGATTCGAACCCTTAACCTGTGGTTTTGGAGACCAATATTCTACCGTTGAAACTATTCCCCTTTGTGAATATTAAGTAAACTATATTTCGGTTGGATAACATAATGGTAATGTATGAGATTGCAAATCTTAGAATGGCGGTTCAAGTCCGCCTCTAACCTATGAATATGCTCACTTGGTGAAATTGGTAAACACAATAGATTCAAAATCTATCTTCTTATCGGTTCAAGTCCGATAGTGAGTATCACAAATATAAATTTTTTTATGATTCACACGTTTACACTTCCGCACACATCACCGTTATATTTCTTCTTAAAAGAAATAAAGTTACGTGCTGTATACAGTGTTTTGGGTGGTATCTTCGCATTTTGCATGAGTTATGCATATTCAGAAGATCTACTTTATTGGATTATACAACCCAATAATGTAATACAATCACATTTTGTATTTTTGAATATCTCTGAAGCATTATATACAACATTGAAAATCGCTGGATTAACTACACTCTGCACATGTATACCATTTTGGTGGTACCATATTTGGAGTTTTTTAGTTCCAAGCTGTACTTGTTCAGAAAGAAAAAAATTTACACAAGTAACTGTCTTATTTCTGATCTTTTTTGGTTTAAGTATTTGGTGGACATTTTATGTCGGAACACCACTCTTAGCCAAATTTTTGCTTCAATTTCAAATTCAAAAATCTTCACTTGTTGTTGAGTATCAAGCAACACTGTATTCCTATGTTTCATGGGTATGGTCATGCTTACTCATCACATTTATCGTATCCCAATTCCCAACAGTACTTTTCATCGCAGTTATTGGTAAAAAAATAACTCCAGAAACAATTGTACGATATCGAAAAGGGATCTTTATTGTAAGTGTGCTTATTGCAGCAATCGTGTCACCTCCGGATATTATTATTCAATGTATATTAGCCTTGAGCTTTTATATCTATATTGAATTTATTATCTGGTGTTTATTCATATATACACGTGTATATTTAAATTAACACATTTCTTTATATTTAAGAAAGTGTGCTCATCGAAAAATATGTTTCCATTTAACAATGGAGATGCATTTCCGGTGGGCACACTTTTTTGTTTTTTATAACGTCAACAAAAATATAAAGGAAAAGCAGAGAAATATGAAAGATTAACGGTCAACTTCACCAAATACGATATCCTGAGTCCCAATAATTGTTACAACATCGGCAAGCATATGATTTTTTGACATGAAATCAATTCCTTGAAGATGTGCAAAACCAGGGGCACGGATTTTACAACGGTAAGGTCGATTTGTCCCATTACTTACTAAATATACACCAAATTCTCCTTTTGGAGCTTCGACAGCTGTATATGTTTCTCCGGCTGGTACAGAAAACCCTTCAGTATACAATTTAAAGTGATGAATTAACGATTCCATCGACGTTTTCATGTGTGTTCGCGATGGCGGTGTAATTTTACGATCATCAGCTTTAATTTCCCCTTGAGGCATTTCTTGAAGACATTGTAAGATGATACGAAGACTTTGACGCATTTCTTCAACGCGAATTAAATAACGATCGTAACAATCTCCACGTGATCCAACTGGTACCTGAAAGTCCATTTTACCATATACATCATATGGTTGAGTTTTTCGTAAATCCCAAGCGATTCCAGAACCACGAAGCATAACTCCAGAGAATCCCCAATCTAACGCCTGGTCAGCAGTTACAACACCAATGTCAACAAGACGTTGTTTCCAAATTCGATTTCCAGTTAACATCTCCTCCATTTCATCAATTCGCGATGCAAATTGACGTGCAAAACGATAAATATCTTCGCTTAATCCTAGAGGTAAATCCTGCGCAACACCTCCCGGACGAATATATGCTGCGTGCATACGCGCTCCAGACACACGTTCGTAGAATTCCATAAGTTTTTCGCGCTCTTCAAACCCCCAAAGAAATGGAGTTAAAGCTCCAACATCCATCGCGTGACATGTTAAGGCCAACAAGTGGTTTAAAATTCGAGTAATTTCAGAAAATAAAACTCGAATGTACTGAGCACGTAATGGAACTTCACAACGGAGAAGTTTTTCCACTGCTAAAGAGTACCCGTGTTCTTGACACATCATCGAAACATAATCAAGACGGTCAAAATACGGAAGCGCTTGTAAATAGTTTTTATATTCAATTAATTTTTCAGTACCTCGGTGCAACAATCCAATGTGTGGATCCGCACGCTGAACAACCTCACCATTCATCTCTAATACAAGACGAAGAACTCCGTGAGCAGCTGGGTGCTGAGGTCCAAAATTTAACGTAAAATTTTTTAACGTTTGACGTTTTACTGCTTTTTCAATAGCCATAAAAAATAATTTTTTATATTAATTTTTTTCTTTGTGAGTTACCCTTCAACAAGAAAAAGTCTCACAAAGAAAAACCCTAACTTTATTATTCTACATCAGACATTGAATCCGATGAACTCGTGAATAGGAAAGTCAAGAAAAATAAAAGATACAAGCGAGAATCAACAAATCCCTCTAGGACATCCCAAAGTGCAACGCACGTAATCGCAAGCGTTACTCCTAATACCATAAAGACAGCATAGTGAGGAATTAATCCACTTTGTAATGATCCAAGACGTCGACTCCATTGAGGGAATGTATCAATAATTCCATACGGACCTAAGATTTCAAACCACCCCTTATCTAGACTCTTCCACGATACATGGTATCCAAAGTCAAGAGCTTTTTGAGCAAAGAACTGGTTGTATACTTGATCAAAGAACCATCGGCGACTTGCCATTGTATATAGGCCACGACCCATTGGTGTTAATTTAAATTTATAAATTAAACGAGACCAGTGAAACGTTGCAAAATATGCAACAAGAGCTCCAGCTCCAGTAAGTCCAAGTGGTAAAAGCTTCGTGCTTTGTGGGATATATTCAGACTCTAACAAGAGTGAATTTTTTGGTAATACAAAAACTGCATTTCCCCAGAAATTCGTCCCAAGACCTACAAACATATCACTGAAAACATAACCAACGAAAATACTTCCCCAGGCTAGTAAAATTAACGGTAGAGCCATAATTGGAGGTGCGTCATGCGCGTGTTCCAATGTCTGCGCAGAAGCAGCTGTTGGCGCAAAGAATGTCATAAATAACAATCGGAATGAATATAGTGATGTCAAGAAAACACACGTTGTTCCAAACCAATATGCAAAGTTACCACTAATTGTGTATGTTGCGTAGGCAAGTTCTAAAATTCGATCTTTTGAATAAAACCCAGTTAAATACGGGAATCCAGCAAGTGCTAATGAACCAATTAGCATCATACTATATGTAAATGGAAATAAACGAACAATTCCACCCATTTTTCGCATATCTTGCTCATCTGAAAGACCGTGAATAATAGATCCAGCACTTAAGAATAATAACGCTTTAAAGAAAGCGTGGTTCATTAAGTGAAAAACTCCAACTGAATATTGAGATAAACCACATGCAAAGATCATGTAACCTAACTGACTACACGTTGAATACGCAATAACACGTTTTAAATCGTTTTGTACAAGACCTGTTGTCGCTGCAAAAAAACATGTCATAGCCCCAATTACTGTAACTACGACAAGTGCATTTGGTGCATATTCAAACAAAGGTGAACAACGAGCAACTAGAAATACTCCAGCTGTTACCATGGTTGCTGCGTGAATTAACGCAGATACTGGCGTTGGTCCTTCCATTGCATCAGGAAGCCATGTGTGTAAACCTAATTGAGCAGATTTTCCAATGGATCCAATAAATAATAAAATACAAATAGTTGTTAACGCGTCAACTTCCATTGTACAAAATACAAACGAAGTTTCGGCTAATTTTGGTGCACAGGCAAATGCGCACGCAAAGTTCACTGATTGACACTGCGTATACAACGCCATAATTCCTAAAGCTAAACCAATATCACCGACACGGTTCATTAACATAGCTTTAATAGACGCTTTAGACGCTTGTAAACGTGTAAACCAGAAATTAATTAAAAGGTATGAAGCTAAACCTACACCTTCCCACCCAAAAAAGAGTTGAAGGAAGTTATCTGCAGTTACAAGCATTAACATACAGAATGTAAATAATGATAGATAGCTCATAAATCGTGGTAAATGGGGATCATGTTCCATATACGAAACACTGTACAAGTGTACCAGTGTACTTACCCATGTAATAACAACAATCATTACACTTGTAAGCGTATCAAAATAGAATCCCCACCCGGCATCAAATAATTCCGATCCGAACCATGTATAAAATGGAACTGAACATGGACTTCCGCATAAAGCAACTTCATAAAAGACAATTCCACTTAAAATTGCGGACCCAAGAACACTTCCTGTTGTTACAAGAACCGCCCCACGAGATCCAATGAGAAATCCAAATAGTCCAGCTGCACAACTCCCCAAAAGAGGTAAAAATACTAGAAGTAAGTACATACAAAAAATGACTTTTTGAGTTAAACTATTATAAAATTAAGAAACTTTTGTAACAGTTTTTGCAAATTCTCGAGTATTCTGTTCGAACACTTCTTGACGTTTAACATGAACTCCTTTGTGAAGTGTTAAAACAATTGCACCAAGCATTGCGACTAAAAGAATGAGACTTGCAACAATAAAAAAATAGAAGTAGTATGTGTAAAGTAAAACACCAATACTTTCTAAGGGTGTGACTGCTTCTAACAATTGTGCCCAAGAAGTCCAAGGACCTGGACTTATCTGAGGCGCGGATGTCCACATTTCAGGTGACCCTAACCACGGGATTAAATCATTATTTACAATAAGAACCATTTCACCTAAAAATAACAATCCTAGAAATCCTCCAATTGGCACATAACGGAGCTTTCGTTCTGAAATCTCTGCAAGTTTAATGTTTAGCATCATAACAACGAATAGAAACAATACGGCAATCGCTCCTACGTAGACAACTAAAAAAATCATTGCAAAAAAATCAAGACCTAATAAAATTAAAAGTCCAGCACTGTTAAAGAAGACTAAAATTAGGAATAACACCGAGTGCACTGGATTTCGTGATTGAATTACCATAATTCCAGATGCAATGGCGAAACTTGAAAATAAATAAAAGAGCCACGTCATATATAAACAAATTTTTGAAGGTATATAAATTATGTATACATTATAAAAAATGTATCATTAAACTCCTTGAAATGCGCTAAAAAGGAGATATCGAATCTCTTTTAAAGGTAATGCTTTTGCTGCTTTTACATTCCAATTTAATTGAAACCCCTGAAATCCTTGGAAGACATCCGATAGTGGCTCCAATTCAAAAAATAGAAATGGATCGCGATACCCACGATTAATTTCCATAAATTTTGTTTTTTCAGACGCACTTAAGATTTGCCAATCGTATAAACGAGGCAAATAAAACAAAGCATACTTTTCAAAGAATTTAAAAAGTACATTTTTTCGGAGCGTAACACAACACCCAATGACAGAATTTTTACGTAAACGAAACGCTGCCACTGATTTACGAGACCAAGTTAGAGTTGCTTTTTGACCAGTCAAATACTCAAATGCCATTAAAACAGGTAATACTTGTTTTTTATCTTGAACAATATCTGATGAACTTGAGTGTAACACCAATTTGTCAAATTTTGGAAGCTCGTTGATATTTGAAATTGGTAATTTCAGAATAAGATCAGGACACACAATGTGTTCGTAATATGTAGAAAATCGAGTCATATAAAATAGTTAGATATTATTAAACTTTACCCGACTTATGAAACTTTTGAGCAAGTCGTGATAAAAGATTCAATGAGTAATACATCCATTCGTGATTCTCTGTATTTACAGGAATCGGGAATGTAATATAATCCAATGATGTATTGGAATCCACAAAAGCTAAGACAGGAATTTGAAGACGAAACGCTTCGCGTAATAAAAGAAAATTTTCCTGTGGTCGGCATACAATAAGTAAATCAGGACGTTGACGGAATTTTAACTGTGGTTTTGTGCTACCAGACATATGTTGCAGTTGGTTTGCAGAAGATACGGTTAAAAAACCAGGAAACGCATCTTTCATCTTCTTGTAACGCGGTGATGTTACTCGAAAACTATTCACAAATGGTTTAAACATCGATGTGATAAATCCAAATTGAGAAACATGAGTTGAAATCGACGACCAATTTGTTAGAGTCCCTCCAATCCAGCGATTTCCAGCAATTGCAATCGACGGTTCAAGCTTGTCAGCATATTTTGCTGCAAGTTGACTAAAGGGTGAAAATTCGTGACGTGAGTCAACTAGAAGTAAACGACCTTGGTTACGCAAAATAAGCGATGCAAAGTACAGCCCTTCCGCAGTTGCTTTAAGTGTAACTTCTGGATCAATAATTGTAACGCCATCTCGAATACCTAAAAAAGACTGCGCCATTTCCGGATACCATAATCGATTACCAAAAAAATTCAAAGGTTTATGACCCAATTGGGTTTTCATTTGAATCATTTGTGAAAGGCGCTCCTCAATTCGTTTCACTTTTTTGGATTGATTTAGAGTAAGCTTTGACTTCTGTGTATGTTTGTATTGTGTCATATGTATTAAAAATTACAAAAAAGTAAGTGACAAGACCACGCATCCTCGGATTGAAAGTTTCAGTTTAAAAAACTGAAACCTTCATCTGTATACGAGTAATCTTATCTTTTGGTTTATACCAAAAAATAAACACCAAAAATGATGTTTGAATTAAAATACGAATAAAATTAAGAATGCCATCATTAATGCGAATAAAGCAATCGCTTCAGTTAAAGCGAATCCTAAAATAGCATATCCAAATAATTGTTTTGTTAATGATGGGTTACGAGCTACAGAGTTAATTAAAGATCCAAATACAATTCCGATCCCCGCTCCAGCTCCTGCTAATGCGATTGTGGCACATCCTGCACCAATAAGTTTTGCTCCTTCAAACATATCGAAGTAGTTTTTTTATACAGACTTAACGGAAACATTGACGAGTCAAACCAATGGCTGAAATCGTCATTAAAAAATATTTTTGGATTGTTTTTCGTAAGGGTCGAGTTATTTGCGAGTGTTTAACTCCAGTCTAACGCCCCTTTACGCCATTCGTACACGAAACCAATCGTAAGAATGATTAAGAAAACCATCATTGACCAAAATCCGAAATGACCAACTTTGTTTAGAACAACTGCCCATGGAAATAAAAATGTTACCTCCAAGTCAAAAATAATGAATAAAATGGCAACTAAATAAAATTGAATATCAAATCGTCCTCGAGCATCATCAAATGGGTCAAATCCACATTCATATGCAGAAATCTTTTCTGGATCAACTCGACGTGTTGCAGTCAAAAACGGTAGAATTAGTAAAGCTAACGCTAATAGGGAAGCGATACCAAAATAGATTAAAATACCAATATATTCAACCATAGGTGTTATCTATATTTTTTTTACTTCTGATCTATAAAACCAGAAAGTATATATTAAAAGCACTTCAACCTCAGAAAACTTTACTATACGAGAGCGACGGGATTTGAACCCGCGACTTTTGGCGTGACAGGCCAATACTCTAACCAACTGAGCTACGTCCTCAATACGCACACAGAGTTATTTACGTATTCTATGTATATGGTTGCCCCATTCACCGTTTATAAAGAGATCATGGTCTGATCTCTTTATACCGGATGTGGTCTTTGTACCATACATTTTCTGAATTATGGAATATACCCTTTGAAGTATGCTGTGTTACACGATAATTATATAAAAATATAATTATCGTGCCGCAGAAAGTGTTTGGTGTGATACAACTTCATTCGCTTCATCATTTTTGTAGTGGATCAAGAATGATTCCAGTTTACCTAAGAAAGGCATAAAAATTAAGAAGTATACAAAGAAGTACACAGATGCAAGCTGTCCAATTAAGATGTACGGGTCTTCAACTGGCTCTTGCCCAATCCAAACTAAAATAATACAGTCAGCAACAAGTAACCAAAACGCTTTTTTGTGTAATGGACGGAATGCTGAGCTTCGTACTTGTGAAGAATTAACAAATGGTAATGCTAATAGTGAAATAAATACTAAAGCAATTGCTGCAACTCCTCCAAGTTTATTCGGAATACTACGTAAAATAGCATATACCCATAGGAAATACCACTCAGGTACAATATGAGCAGGTGTTGACATTGGGTTCGCTGGGATATAGTTATCAGGGTGCCCCAATACATTTGGATAAAAGAATACAAAGATTGAGAAAACAACGGCAAATGCCATCCATCCAACTAGATCTTTAACATAGAAATAAGGATAAAAAGTTACCTTATCTACTGATGAATTTGTACCAAGAGGGTTATTTGAACCATATTGGTGTAATGCAGCAATGTGTACAAGTGACGCACCAGCAATAATAAATGGTAATAGGTAGTGTAAACTGTAAAAACGGTTTAATGTTGCATTATCAACTGAGAAACCACCCCATAACCAAGTTACAATCGTATCCCCGACAACGGGAATTGCACTGGCTAAACTTGTAATTACTGTCGCACCCCAAAAACTCATCTGTCCCCAAGGTAAAACATACCCGATAAATGCAGTAATAATCATAAGTAAAAGAATAATTACTCCGATACACCATAGAAATTCACGTGGACTCGCGTAGCTTCCATAGTATAATCCACGAAACATGTGAATGTATACAACCATGAAAAACATACTTGCCCCGTTTGCATGAGTGTAACGTAATAACCATCCCCCTTCAACATCACGCATAATGTGTTCAACACTTAAAAAAGCTAAATCTACATGCGGTGTGTAGTGCATTGCTAGAAAAATCCCAGTTGCAATTTGCACCATTAAACATAGACCAGCTAAACTTCCATATCCCCAGTAATAGTTTAAATTACTCGGTGATGGATAATCAACTAAATGTTCATTAACAGTTGATAACAGAGGTTGCTTTAAAATAGAAACGCGTTTCATATATAAAACTTTTATATGTATTTGAAATAAAATTCCTAGAAAGGAAAGTTTTTGGAATGTCATTTATCAAAACGATATTAAACATCCCAAAATAAAAGAAAAATTAGTGCAGGTGAATTGCATCATTTAAATAAATACATACAAGAATTGTAAAAACATAGGCTTGTAAGCAGGCCACTCCAATTTCTAATCCAGTTAATGCAAAAACAATGATAACTGGAATAACTGACGCCACAGCAAGAATTCCTCCTACTGAAAGCATTGACCAAGCGAAGCTACTAATAATTTTTACAAGAGTATGCCCTGCCATCATATTCGCGAATAATCGAACACCAAGACTTACTGCACGGAAACAGTATGATACCAATTCAAGAACGACTAAAAGTGGTGCTAAAATTAGTGGTGCCCCTTTTGGTAATAAAAAGCTAAAGAAATGCAATCCGTGGTGTTGGAATCCAACAATTGTAATTCCAATAAATAGAGATAATGATAGCCCAAATGTTACAACTAAATGACTTGTCGCTGTAAAACTATAAGGGATCATTCCAATTAGGTTTGCACTTAATAGGAATAAGAACGTTGTAAATACTAATGGAAAGTATTTACGACCATGAGGGCCAATTTGTTCCTCCACTAAACTTCTTACAAATTGAAAAATCATTTCCACGATTGACTGCCAACGTGAAGGTACAAGATACCCACCATGAACAGTTACAAGATAACATAGTAAACTCACCAACCCAGTTGCTAAAAACATGTAAAGCGCAGAGTTTGTAAATGAGAAGTACACGTTACCAATGTGTAGTGGAACGATACTAATAATTGAAAATTGTTCTAGAGGTGTCGAAATCATAAAATAATGTGTATAGATTTTAAGTAAAGAAATCTTTACTTAAAAAAGAGAAGTTCATCTGCATATAGAAAGAGACCTTACGGAAACATGTAATCACCGTAAAGTCTCAATATACATGTAATGTAAATCTCCCAAACTCCTTGATTCAAAGGAATGGATTCGAGACCATTAAGCCCCTCCCCAGTAATAAATAGATACAAAAAGGAAAAGCCACACAACGTCAACCATGTGCCAGTACCAAGCCGCAGCTTCGAACCCGAAATGGTGTTGTTTTGTGAAATGGAAACGAATTAAACGAACCAAACATACAGTCAGGAAAATTGTTCCGATGATAACGTGGAATCCGTGGAATCCAGTTGCCATGAAGAATGTCGATCCGTAAATTCCATCAGAAATATCAAAAGGAGCCTCAAAATATTCATATGCCTGGAATCCAGTAAAAACAGCGGCAAGCGCTACAGTTACTGCTAACGCAATGATCGCCTGTTTACGGTATCCGGCTAAAATAGCATGGTGTGCCCAAGTTACAGATGCCCCAGATGTTAAAAGGATAACCGTGTTTAAAAAAGGAATCTCCCAAGGATTTAAAACTTGAATACCTTGTGGAGGCCATACGGCTCCAATTTCAATTGTTGGTGATAAGCTTGAGTGAAAGAATCCCCAGAAAAATGCTACGAAGAACATAATTTCAGATAAGATAAAAAGAAGCATACCATAACGCAGTCCTTGCTGAACAACGGCTGTGTGATGCCCTTCAAATGTTCCTTCACGCACAACATCACGCCACCAAACAAACATCGTGTATAAAACCATGAAAATTCCGAAAGGAAGAACAATGTCTCCTCCGTCATATCCATGCATATACATTACACCACCAAACGTTGTTACCAACGCTGCAAGTGATGCAACAAAAGGCCATGGACTTGGATCAACCAAGTGATAAGGGTGTTTTTGTAAACTCATAGACCATTTTATTTAATCTACCTTTAAGTCATTGACTTAAAGTTTTTATTGTCGTGTAATACGACAACAGCTTAAAATATATTTTAAGCTTCTTCAATTTTGTTTGAGACCCATGCAACGTAATCTGAAAGTGGTACAGCTTCCACAACAATTGGCATAAATGCGTGGTTTGTTCCACAGATTTCGCTACATTGTCCATAGAATACACCTTCACGTTGAATAAATGCTGGAACTTGGTTTAAGCGACCAGGAACAGCATCACATTTAATCCCTAATGAAGGCACAGCCCAACTGTGAATTACATCAGCTGCAGTTACAATAAAACGAAGATGAGTATTTACAGGAACTACAACACGGTTATCAACTTCTAAAAGACGAAGCTGTCCAGGTTCTAAATCATCTTCAGGAATCATGTAACTATCAAAAGCTACTGCTGGTTCATCCGATGTATTATAGTCACTGTACTCATAACTCCAGTACCATTGGTGCCCGATTGCTTTCACTGTAACAGCTGGATCAACAATCTCATCCATACTGTACAACAATGCAAACGACGGAATAGCGATACACACTAAAATTAAACTTGGTGCAATTGTCCAAGCAATTTCAATCGCCGTTCCATGCACAATCTTTTCTGGCATTGGGTTACGTTTCGCGTTAAAATGATAAAGTGTTCGACCTAGCATCCAAGTAACAAAAAGAACAATCGCCACAATAAAGAAAAAAATATCATGGTGAAGATCGATAATTCCTTGCATTACTGGCGTTGCTGGATCCTGAAATCCAATCTGCCAAGCCTCGGGAGCATCCAAGAATGAAATCGTTGGAGCACTCCAAAATAAAAACCCAAGAAGAAAACGCATAGTGTTTTTTATTTTTCTTGAAAAACAAAATAATGATCAAAATCTTATAACAAGATAGATCAGTATTTTTTATTAATAAATGGACATGTAGGCCATTCTATTGATTAAAAAATAAACCAACTACATAAGAAATATGTATTGGCATTATGTTGTAAAATATTATCAAATCTCCCCACAAGCGGTTACCACCAACGATAACGCAAATAGGCACGATTTGTTGTTGCAGTTTTATGCAAATTGTCGCGTTTTTGGCGCGGTGTCCCTCGTTGTAAATATGCGTCAAGTAGCTCTTCAGACAAGTTATCAGCAAACCCGCGATTCCCAGTTTTTTTACGAGAACGCGCTGCCTCAATAATCCATCGAATAGCCAATCCTTGACCACGACCTACGGGCACTAAGCATGGAATTTCGCGCGAAATTCCAGCAATTTTCTTTGAACGAACTTCAACGCTTGGACGTACATTCTCAATGACTTGAGCAACAAATTCAAAATCGTGGATAGCAACACTGTTTTTATCCGCGTGAGTTTCCAGTTTGTGCTGAGCGATTTGAATGGCCTTAGACAATAAAGTAAATGCTTTCTGCTTTTTACCGTGTTTCATTAAACCATGAATCAATTTTTGAAACACTGAAATCTGTCCAGTTTGATCGGTATGAACCCAATATAATGCTTTATCGTGATTATATTTTAATCTCATAAATTAGTATATATTATTTATTTTTTCGAGTTCCGTATTTTGAACGTCCTTTGCGACGGTTCACAACTGCTTGCGTATCCAAGACACCACGAATAATATGATATTTCACCCCCGGTAAATCCTTCACACGACCACCACGAATCAAAACCACAGAGTGCTCTTGTAAGTTATGCCCCTCACCTGGAATATATGCTGTAACATCTAGACCATTTGAAAGACGCACCTTTGCAACTTTTCGCAATGCAGAGTTTGGTTTTTTTTTGGAGTACGTGTAAACACGCGTAAGCATACACCACGTTTTTGAGGACAGCTGTTTAAAGCAGGCGTTTTTGTAGACGCTTTAAACATTTTTGATGTACGACGACTGTTTTTTAAACGTAAAAGTTGTTGTGTAGTAGGCATAGTATATAGAGAAATAACTAAATAAAGATATTTATTGCGTAAAGTGTACAATTAAAATGGCCACCCTACGCAATATAAATCATAAGAATATTAACGAGGAAACAGAGTTGCTTGTGTTAATACATTTGTTACAGAACAACGCATAACCTCTAAAAATGGCTCAGGTGCTACACCCATAAAAAGAACTCCCACGCAAAATGGAATTAGAATGAAAAATTCACGGCGTGATAAGTCACTAAATGCAGCAATGTAGTACGGTTTTGGAAATCCATAGACAATACGGTTACATAACCATAATGCATAGGCTCCACCTAGAACCATTCCCGACGCAGCAACTGTGGCGATAAATGTATTACTTTGGAATGCTCCAGTTAATACAAGAAATTCCCCAACGAAACTCGCTGTCCCCGGTAAACTAATGTTTGCCATTGTAAAAAAGACAAAGAATAATGCAAAAAATGGCATCGTCTGTGCACAACCCCCATAGTAACGAACTAATCGAGTTTTATGACGATCATACAAACATCCAACAAGTAAGAAGAGTGCAGGTGATACTAAACCATGAGCAAGCATCAGCATGATTGCCCCTTCAATACCTTGTGCATTTAAACTAAATAACCCTAAAGTTACAAAGTTCATATGGGCTACTGATGAATAGGCAATGATTTTTTTCAAATCAACCTGACGAAGCGTCGTCAACGACCCATAAATAATAGCGATTAAACTCATAGTTTGAACCAAAGGTGTAAAATAAATTGAAGCTTCTGGAAACAATGGAATTGAAAAACGAAGGAAACCATACGTTCCTAACTTTAATAAAATTCCAGCTAAAATAACTGAACCAGCGGTTGGTGCTTCAACGTGCGCCTCAGGTAACCAAATATGCACTGGAATCATCGGAACTTTTACAGCAAAACTTGCAAAAAATGCAAACCATAAAATTAATTGACGCGATTCACTCCATGGTGTCGCATATAAAATTTGTAAATCCGTGGATCCAGCCTCGCTATACATCAATAGGACAGCTAATAACATAAATAGAGATCCTACTAATGTGTATAAGAAAAATTGAAATGCTGCTCGAATTTTTCGTTCACGCGACCCCCAAATACCAATAATACAGAACATTGGAATTAATACACTTTCGAAAAAGATGTAAAATAAAAGTAAGTCAAGAACAGAAAATGCTAAAATAACCAGACTCTCTAAAAGTAAAAAAGCAATACAATACTCTTTCACCGATGTCTGAATACTTACCCATCCAACAAGAATGCAAATCGGAATTAAAAAAGCCGTCAAAATGACGAAAAACACGGAAATCCCATCAACACCCACAAGAAAATGCAGAGAAGAAGATTCCGAAATAAATGGAAGCAGATCAACCGTAAATTGGAATTTCGCCGTCGAACTATCAAATAACACCCATAACATCAGCGATAAAAGAAATGTTACCGATGAAAACAATAAAGCTGTAGTTAAGATACGACGTCGGTCCCAACTTGGAAGGAAGAAGAGAACTCCAGACCCTAGAATAGGTAGGAGGATAATCCAATAGAGTAATGACATAAGATATCTATTATTGTATAATCTTTCTTTGTATTTAAAGTCCGCAAAGCGGCTTCAGTTTATGAATTCCGTAAAAAGGTTTATTTTTACGGAAGCCAATCGAACCCAACTAAAATTCCTGATACCAATACAACCCATGCCAGTGAAAGTGGTAAAAATACTTTCCACCCTAAACGCATTAATTGGTCATAACGGTAACGAGGGAATGCAGCACGAACCCAAATAAAAAGAAAAAGAAATAAGTTTAATTTCATCCCTAACCAAAAAAAACCTGGAATCCAGTGGAACAGAACAAAATCAAACGGAGGTAACCATCCACCTAGAAAGAAAAGTACACATAAAATACTCATTACAAGAATGTTCGCATACTCTCCTAAAAAGAATAAGGTAAACCCCATTGCCGAATACTCAACGTTGTACCCAGCAACCAATTCAGCTTCCGCTTCCGGTAAGTCAAATGGTGCACGGTTCGTTTCCGCTAAACACGAAATAAAGAATAAAATCAACAATGGAAAGAGTGGAACACAAAACCATACTGATTGCTGTGCCATAACAACATCAGTTAAATTTAACGATCCCACACATAATAATACCGTGATCAGAATTAGACCAATAGATACCTCATATGAAACCATTTGGGCTGCAGAACGCAATCCACCTAAAAATCCATATTTTGAGTTACTTGACCACCCAGCAGTAATAATACCGTATACTCCCAGTGATGAAATTGCAAAAATATACAGCAATCCAACATGGATATCTGCAAGTACAACCCCTTCACCAAATGGAATAACTGCCCATGCAACTTGACTTAATAAGAAAGTTAATACGGGAGCTACCAAAAAGATAACAATATTCGCACTACTTGGTAAAATTGGCTCCTTTACCATAAGTTTCACACCATCAGCAATGGGTTGAAATAACCCAAACACTCCAACAACGTTTGGACCTTTACGACGTTGCATTGAAGCCATTACTTTTCGCTCAGCTAATGTCATAAACGCAACAGCTAATAAAAGCGGAACCGTAATACCAAGAATTTTTAAAACACATTCAATCAGTGTAAAAATCATAATAAACTTAACATTGAATAATAATAAAATAAAGAATTATGACATTGTCCTAGACCCTTCAAAAGAAAAGACAAGGACAATATCATTTGAAAAACTCTTTATACGTGCAAATCACTGTATATTATGCTGAGCGAGTTGCAAGAAAGCGCGTAGTAAACCCTTCGAAGAATTGTTTCAGTTTCCCTTGTAATTCATCCGAAATTTGTTTTTGATCACGAATCGCACTTAATAATGCTGGATCAATTTCTTGTTGTAATGCTGCTTCATACGCTGCGATATCAGACACGTTTAATTTGTCTAAGTATCCCTTTGTTGCGGCATATACAATAATAACTTGACGCTCAATAGGCATTGGTTGGTACTGCCCTTGCTTTAACATTTCAGTTAAACGTTCTCCACGTTTTAACAAGTATTGCGTTGAAGCATCAAGATCTGATCCGAACTGAGCGAACGCTGCAACCTCACGATATTGTGCTAATTCCAGTTTTAATGTACCAGCAACTTGTTTCATCGCTTTTAATTGCGCAGCTGACCCTACTCGGCTTACAGATAATCCAACGTTAATCGCCGGACGAATTCCTTTATAGAACAATTCAGTTTCTAAGAAAATCTGTCCATCCGTAATTGAAATTACGTTTGTTGGAATATATGCAGATACGTCTCCAGCTTGTGTTTCAATAACTGGAAGCGCTGTTAATGATCCAGATCCCAGAGCATCTGACATTTTCGCTGCACGCTCTAAAAGACGAGAGTGAAGATAGAAAACATCTCCAGGGAATGCTTCACGTCCTGGTGGACGACGAAGAAGTAATGACATTTGACGGTATGCAACTGATTGCTTACTCAAGTCATCATAGATAATTAACGCGTGTTTTCCATTGTCACGGAAATACTCAGCCATCGCACATCCTGAGTACGGTGCTAAGAATTGAAGTGGTGCTGGGTCTGAGGCTGTTGCAGCAACAATAATTGAATAATCCATTGCTCCAGCGTCATCTAAAATTTTTACTAATTGTGCAACTGTTGAACGTTTCTGCCCAATCGCTACATACACACAGTATAATTTTTTAGACTCATCCTGTCCTGCATTCACTTCTTTTTGGTTTAAAATGGCATCAATTGCAATCGCAGTTTTACCAGTCTGACGGTCCCCAATAATAAGTTCTCGCTGACCACGTCCAATTGGAACTAAGCTATCTACAGCTTTTACTCCAGTTTGCATTGGCTCGTGTACTGATTTACGTGCAATAATACCAGGAGCTTTCACTTCAACTCGTTGACGAGTTACATCTTTTAATGGTCCTTTTCCATCGATCGGTTGCCCTAAAGCATCAACGACACGACCTAACATCCCAAGACCTACTGGAACGTCTACAATTGTCCCTGTACGTTTTACGATGTCTCCTTCATTAATCGCTGTGTCACTCCCGAAAAGAACGACTCCAACATTTTCATTTTCAAGATTTAAAGCCATCCCTTTTACCCCACTTGCGAATTCAACCATCTCTCCCGCTTGAATGTTGTTTAACCCGTATACACGAGCAATTCCATCTCCAATCGAAAGAACACGTCCGATTTCATCAACAGAAAGTTGTGAGTATGTCTTCGAAATCTTTTCTTCTAATAGTTTCGACGTTTCACTTAATTGTAAAGTCATACTTTGTTTCTTTTTTTATATTGTACACACACCTCATCATAAAGACAAAGAGTGATACTTTATGTGTTTTTAGACACCAGCGTGTGGAAATTCCGTCCACGCACGGTTCATCGATGTATTTTTCACCGATACACGTAAGAACAGACTTAGAAAAATATAAAATTATTTACCAACTCGATTTGCTTACCCCAAGTAAACGACCCTGGGCTGCAAGTTCTCGAAATTGAATGCGCGAAAGGCGCCACTTACGTAAAATCCCGCGACTTCGGCCTGTTAAAACACATCTGTTTCGTACTCGAACAAGAGAACCCTGTCGAGATAATTTGTTTAATGATACAACCGCCTGAGCACGAATCTCAGGAGATAGTGATTGATTTTGTATAATAAGTTTGTATTGACGTCGTTTTAACTCATCTTTTGTGCATTGCAAACGACGTTGTTTGTCTTTTTGGTTGACTTGAGCCATATTTTTCGTTTTTGTTGTTTTTATTCATGCACTCATTTCTCTTCAACAGAAAAACAAGTACAAGACGTTAGAAACTGTAAACCCTTATTTATAACACACCCACACTTTCAC
>Ga0255288_1000025_pt1 | contig 14744 bp, 29 predicted proteins | sample AtltaT_38_FD_183682 | JGI IMG/M metagenome (GOLD analysis project Ga0255288, IMG submission 183682) | Metatranscriptome of freshwater microbial communities from Altamaha River, Georgia, United States - Atl_UVDOM_RepA_8d (Metagenome... | ecosystem: Environmental > Aquatic > Freshwater > River...
CAGCGATGATCTTGCCACAAGCAGGCTAGAAAAAACAAAAGCCAGGCAGGCTGCCTGGCTTTCCTGGTCATTGAAGCGACCCCAACACTGCGGGGTTTACTCCGCGACGTCGACAGCTTCCGTCGGCTCTGGGCGATCAACCAGCTCGACGAAGGCCATCGGCGCGTTGTCTCCAACGCGGAAGCCCATTTTCAGAATACGCAGGTAGCCGCCGTTGCGTGCCTTGTAGCGCGGACCAATTTCGGAGAACAGCTTGCCGACGATCTCGCGGTCGCGCAGACGCGAGAATGCGAGGCGCTTGTTGGCCAGCGTGTCGACCTTGCCCAAGGTGATGATAGGCTCGACGACGCGACGCAGTTCTTTTGCCTTCGGCAGGGTGGTCTTGATCGCTTCGTGCTTGAGCAGCGAGACGGTCATGTTGCGCAGCATCGCGAGGCGGTGCGACGAGGTGCGGTTCAGTTTGCGAAGTCCGTGACGGTGACGCATGGTGATTCCTTTTCTGAATATTTAATCCAGCTCTTCTATCGTCAGTCCTGATGACACCTCAGGACTGACGCGGGCCGGTAACGGTTAAAGAATGCCTGTTTACTTCTCGAGTCCAGCCGGCGGCCAGTTCTCGAGCTTCATGCCTAGAGTCAGGCCGCGCGAAGCAAGAACTTCCTTGATTTCGTTGAGCGACTTGCGACCCAGATTCGGGGTCTTCAGCAGTTCGTTTTCGCTACGCTGAATCAGGTCACCGATGTAGTAAATGTTCTCGGCCTTCAGGCAGTTTGCGGAGCGGACGGTAAGCTCGAGATCGTCGACCGGACGCAGCAAAATTGGATCGACCGTCGGAGCACGAGTCGGTGCCTCAGCAGCAGCCTCGGTACCTTCAAGTGCAGCGAAGACTGTCAACTGATCAACCAGCACGCGGGCCGACTGACGGATCGCTTCTTCCGGCGAGATTACACCGTTGGTTTCGATATTCATGACCAGTTTGTCGAGGTCGGTACGCTGCTCGACGCGAGCGGATTCGACGGTGTAAGACACGCGGCGCACCGGCGAGAACGAAGCATCAAGAATGATGCGGCCGATAGTCTTGTTGGTATCTTCAGACAGACGACGCACGTTGCCCGGCACATAGCCGCGACCCTTCTCCACCTTGACCTGCATGTCAATCTTGCCGCCTGCAGTCAGTTGCGCGATGACGTGGTCAGGATTGATCAGCTCAACGTCGTGGGGCAGATCGATATCCGATGCCAGTACCGCGCCTTCGCCTTCCTTCTTCAGGGTCAGCGTGACTTCATCGCGGTTGTTCAGCTTGAACACGACACCTTTCAGGTTCAGCAGAATATCAACGACGTCTTCCTGCACGCCATCGATGGACGAGTATTCGTGAACAACACCTGCGATCGTCACTTCGGTCGGCGCATAGCCAACCATCGACGACAGCAGGACGCGACGCAGCGCGTTACCCAGCGTATGGCCATAGCCGCGCTCGAACGGCTCCATCACGACTTTGGCGTGACCTGGGCCGAGTTGCTCGACTTCAATGATTCGGGGCTTCAGAAGATTATTTTGCATGATGTCCTTTCAATACCCTCGGTTCGTTACACCGATAAGGCTGATGGCATATCGAAAAGCTGCCCGTTGAAAACGGGCAGCGGGAGAAATGGATTAACGCGAGTAAAGTTCGACGATCAGCGACTCGTTGACTTCCTGGTTGTAGTCACTGCGATCCGGGAGGGTCTTCAGCGAGCCTTCCATCTTCTTCGCGTCGACTGCCACCCACAGCGGGAAGCCCGACTGCTCAGCCAGTGACAGTGCCTCGGCGATACGAACCTGCTTCTTCGCCTTTTCGCGGACAGAGACCACGTCTCCGACCTTAACTGAGTAGGAAGGGATATTGACGACGTTGCCGTTCACGACAATCGCTTTATGCGAGACCAACTGACGTGCTTCAGCGCGTGTCGACGCGAAGCCGAGGCGGTATACAACGTTATCCAGACGCGACTCGAGCAGCTGAAGGAGAGTTTCGCCAGTATTGCCCTTGCGGCGATCAGCTTCGGCGAAATAACGACGGAACTGGCGCTCGAGCACGCCATACATGCGCTTGACCTTCTGCTTCTCGCGCAGCTGATTGCCATAGTCCGACGTACGCGCGCCGGAAGTACGGCCATGCTGGCCTGGCTTTGAATCCAGCTTGCATTTGGAGTCCAGTGAGCGACGCGCGCTCTTCAGGAACAGGTCGGTGCCTTCACGGCGGGAAAGTTTTGCTTTGGGTCCAATGTAACGTGCCACGTTATTTCCTTATTTAATGACGCCCCGGCGATGTGCCTCAGGACGCTAGTCCGGTCTGCCTGCTACCGAACAGTGGGCTTAGAACAAAACCCGCCGGCTGGCGGCGGGTCGCTTGCAGGTACTACAAATCAATCAGATACGACGGCGCTTAGGCGGGCGGCAGCCGTTATGCGGCACCGGTGTGACGTCTTGAATCTGGGTGATCTTGATACCGAGTGCGTTCAGTGCGCGCACTGCGGACTCGCGACCAGGTCCCGGACCCTTGATACGTACTTCCAGGTTCTTCACGCCGCATTCCACAGCCACTTTGCCGGCAGCTTCTGCGGCAACCTGTGCTGCGAACGGCGTCGATTTACGCGAGCCCTTGAAGCCTGCGCCACCCGACGTCGCCCAGGACAATGCATTGCCCTGACGATCGGTGATCGTGATGATCGTATTGTTGAACGACGCGTGAACGTGTGCGATGCCTTCTGCAACGTTCTTCTTAACCTTCTTACGAACGCGCGATGCTGCGTTGTTCGGTGATTTTGCCATGATGATTTCCTTGTATCCGCTACAGGATTACTTCTTAAGCGCTTGCGCTGCTTTGCGCGGACCCTTGCGGGTACGTGCGTTGGTACGGGTACGCTGGCCGCGGCACGGCAGACCCTTGCGATGACGAAGGCCGCGGTAGCAACCGAGGTCCATCAGACGCTTGATGTTCATCGACAGCTCACGGCGCAAGTCGCCTTCGACGATGAACTTGCCGATCTCGTCGCGAAGCTTCTCGAGTTCGTTGTCGTCGAGGTCCTTGACCTTCTTGTTGGTCGGAACGCCGGTAGCGGCGCAGATCACTTCAGCGCGCGGACGACCGATGCCGTAGATAGCCGTCAGGCCGATCACGGTGTGCTGGTGGTTGGGGATGTTGACCCCTGCAATACGTGCCATTCGTTATTCCTCAATCAATAACGTTAATTAACCCTGGCGCTGCTTGTGGCGCGGTTCGGTGCAGATGACACGAACGACGCCCTTGCGCTTGATGATCTTGCACTTACGGCAGATCCGCTTCACTGATGCGAGCACTTTCATGTTGGCCCTCTTTCTTTCAGTCTTTTAATTACTTAATACTTCGTTTACTTGGTCCGGAAAACAATCCGTGCCCTGCTTAAGTCATAAGGCGTCAGTTCGACCGTCACCTTGTCGCCCGGGAGGATGCGGATATAGTTCATTCGCATCTTTCCGGATATATGTCCGAGAACGACATGCCCATTTTCAAGTTTCACCCTGAAGGTGGCATTAGGGAGATTCTCTAGAATCTCGCCTTGCATCTGGATGACGTCGTCCTTCGACATAAAAACCGCTTGACCCTCTTTCTCAACGAGACGGCATGCCGCCCTTGAAGTTCGCCTTTCGCAACAACGACTCGTACTGCTGCGACATCACATAATTTTGTACCTGCGCCATAAAGTCCATCGTCACCACCACGATGATCAACAGCGAAGTGCCGCCGAAATAAAACGGTACATTCCAGCGCGCGATCATGAACTCCGGCAACAGGCAGATCAGCGTGATATACACGGCTCCCGCCAGCGTCAGCCGGGTCAGAATCTTGTCGATATAGCGGCTGGTCTGCTCACCCGGACGAATGCCCGGTACGAACGCGCCGCTCTTTTTCAGGTTGTCTGCGGTCTCTTTGCTGTTAAACACCAGCGCGGTGTAGAAGAAGCAGAAGAACACGATCGCGACTGCATACAGCAAGGCATGAATCGGCTCGCCCGGCGCTAGCGATGCAGCCAGATCTTTCAGGAAACGAACCACGCCGCTACTCGCATCACCGGAGGTGAACCAGCTCGTAATCGTCGCCGGAAACAGAATGATCGACGAAGCAAAGATCGGCGGAATCACCCCAGCCATGTTTAGCTTCAGCGGCAAATGACTGCTCTGCCCACCATAAACCTTATTACCTACCTGACGCTTCGCATAGTTCACCAGAATCTTGCGCTGTCCGCGTTCAATGAACACAACAGCAAAGGTCACCAGCGCAACCACGATACAAATCAGTATGGCCGTAATCGCATTCATCGAACCATTACGAACCAGCTCGAACAGTCCACCGATCGCATTCGGCAGGCCGGCAGCAATACCGCCAAAGATGATGATCGAGATACCATTGCCCAAGCCGCGCTCAGTGATCTGCTCACCTAGCCACATCAGAAACATCGTACCCGTCACAAGGGTCACCACAGTGGTGAACCGGAAGGCCAGTCCGGGATCGATCACAAGGCCACGCTGCGATTCGAGTGCAACAGCGATGCCCAGCGCCTGGAAGGTCGCCAGCACCAGCGTGCCGTAGCGCGTGTACTGCGTAATCTTGCGACGACCCGACTCGCCTTCCTTTTTCAGCGCTTCTAGCTGGGGCGAGACCACTGACATCAGCTGCATGATGATCGATGCAGAGATGTAGGGCATGATGCCCAGCGCGAAAATCGTAAAGCGGGAAAGCGCGCCACCCGAGAACATGTTGAACATGCCAAGTATGCCGCCGCGATTCTGATTGAACAGCGCCGCGAGTTGTACCGGGTCGATGCCCGGAACCGGAATATGCGCTCCCACGCGGAACACCACGAGCGCGCCCAGCAGGAACCACAAGCGTCCCCACGGGAATCCGCTTGCCGAGCTTTTCGCGAGTTTGGGAGAGGTTGCCACTTATTCCTGGTTCCGTATCGTATTGCGAACGTCGTTTACTCGATCGAGCCGCCAGCAGCCTCGATCGCAGCTTTTGCGCCTGCAGTCGCGACGATGCCTTTGAGCGTCACTTTCTTGTTCAGCTCACCAGCCTTGATCACGCGCACCGAGCGTGCGAGCTCAGGCACCAGGCCTGCCTGCTTAAGTGCGAGCAGATCAATCTGATCGACCGGCAACTTGGCCAGATCGCTCAGACGAACTTCTGCCTTGAACGGCTTGGACTGTGACTTGAAACCGCGCTTAGGCAGACGGCGCTGCAGCGGCATCTGACCGCCTTCGAAACCGACCTTGTGGAAGCCGCCGGAACGAGACTTCTGACCTTTGTGACCACGACCCGCGGTTTTGCCCAAGCCTGAACCGATACCTCGGCCAACGCGACGCTTCGCGTGCTTCGCACCTTCTGCGGGTTGAATTGTGTTGAGTTGCATCTGATTCTCCGTTCTCAAGCGGCGGCTTACGCCACCACTTTCACGAGATAAGCGACCTTATTGATCATGCCGCGGACTGAAGGAGTGTCCTCAAGGACGCTCTCCGAGTTCACTCTGCGCAGGCCCAAGCCACGCACGGTCGCGCGATGCGACTGCTTGGTGCCGATCAGGCCTTTGACCAGCTTGACTTTGATAGTGTTTGCCATGTCGCTCACCTTAGCCCAGGATTTCCTCGACCGACTTGCCGCGCTTGGCTGCAATCTCGGACGGGGTATTCATTTTCGACAGACCATCGATGGTTGCGCGAACCATGTTGTATGGATTGGTCGAACCGTGCGACTTGGCGACGACGTTGGTCACGCCCATCACCTCGAAGATCGCGCGCATAGGACCACCAGCGATAACGCCAGTGCCTTCCTTAGCAGGAATCATCATCACTGCGGATGCGCCGTGACGGCCATGTACGGTGTGTTGTAGCGTGCCGTTCTTCAGAGTGACCTTGATCATCTTGCGACGCGCTTCTTCCATAGCCTTCTGCACGGCCACCGGCACTTCTTTCGACTTGCCCTTGCCCATGCCGATGCGGCCATCGCCATCACCGACCACTGCCAACGCTGCGAAACCCATGATGCGGCCACCCTTCACCACCTTGGTGACGCGATTGACCGCAATCATCTTTTCGCGCATGCCGTCATCCGGCTTGTCGCTTTGCATTTTTTGCTGCATTTTTGCCATGATCAGTATTCCTTAGAACTTCAGGCCGGCTTCGCGAGCTGCATCAGCAACTGCTTTCACACGACCGTGGTAGCGGAAACCGGAACGATCGAACGCTACGGTGTCGATGCCTGCCTTCAGCGCCTTCTCGGCGACGCGCTTGCCAACGAGAGCGGCAGCAGCGCTATTACCGCCCTTGCCCGTCTTGCCAGCCAGCTCTGCACGGACTTCGGCTTCTGCAGTGGATGCTGATGCCAACACTTTCGCGTCCGGACCAAAAATGGTTGCGTAGATGTGCAGGTTGGTACGATGCACGGAAAGGCGATTGACCTTGAGCTCTGCGATCTTTATGCGCGTTTGGCGTGCGCGGCGCAGGCGGGATGCTGTCTTGTCCATGTTCAACCCTTACTTCTTCTTGGTTTCTTTGATCACCACAACCTCGTCCACATAACGGACGCCCTTACCCTTGTAAGGCTCGGGGCTGCGGTAGGCGCGGACTTCTGCGGCGACCTGGCCGACCTTTTGACGGTCGATGCCCTTGATCACAATTTCAGTCTGTGACGGTGTTTCGCACTTCACACCGGCCGGCATCTGGTGCACGATCGGATGCGAAAAGCCCAGCGACAGATTCAGCTTGTCGCCTTGCGCCTGCGCTTTGAAGCCAACGCCGACTAGCGAGAGTTTTTTCTCGAAGCCTTTGGTGACACCATTGACCATGTTATTGACCAGCGCGCGAACGGTACCCGACATCGCGTTAGCTTCACGCGACTCGTCAGCCGGAGCGAAGGTCAGCGTATTGTTGTCGTTCTTAATGACAACCTGACCAGTCAACGGCAGCGACAGCGTTCCTTGCGAACCTTTAACTGTGATCTTGTCTGCAGCGATTGTGACTTCAACGCCAGCAGCCAGAGGGATCGGCATCTTACCTACTCGAGACATTCTGCTTCCCCCTTATCAGGCCACGTAGCACAGGATCTCGCCACCGGTGCCGGTAGCGCGTGCCTTGCGGTCGGTCATCACACCTTTGGGCGTCGACACAATGGTCACACCCAATCCGTTCATCACGGTCGGTATCTCAGCTTTGCCCTTGTAGATCCGCAGACCAGGACGAGATACGCGTTCGATGCGCTCAATGACAGGACGACCAGCGTAATACTTCAGCTCGATCGACAGCACCGGCTTACCGCCATCTCCGGCGACAGCGTAGTTCTCGATATAACCCTCGTCCTTCAACACGCGGGCAATTGCTACCTTCAGCTTCGACGACGGCATCGCTACGGTCGTCTTATTCACGCCTTGGGCATTGCGGATACGCGTCAGCATATCGGCGATAGGATCGCTCATACTCATCGCTTCTTCTCCTATTACCAGCTGGCTTTGGTCATACCCGGGATCTCGCCGCGCATGGCGATCTCACGGAGTTTGGTACGGCCGAGGCCGAACTTGCGGAAAGTGCCACGCGGGCGACCGGTCAGTGCGCAACGATTGCGCTGACGGTTCGGCGCCGAGTTACGCGGCAGCGCCTGCAATTTCAGGCGAGCCTCATAGCGCTCTTCTTCCGATTTCGACGCGTCGTCGATGATTGCTTTCAACTCAGCGCGCTTGGCAGCGTACTTCTTCACCATCGCGGCGCGCTTTTGTTCACGGTTAATCAGTGCCAGTTTTGCCATGGCAGCCTCAGTTTCTGAACGGGAATTTAAATGCGGCGAGGAGCGCTTTCGCTTCTTCGTCGGTCTTGGCGGTCGTGGTAATGCTGATGTTCATGCCACGCAGCGCATCAATCTTGTCGTACTCGATTTCCGGGAAGATGATTTGCTCTTTCACGCCGATGTTGTAGTTGCCACGGCCGTCGAAGGACTTGCCGGACACGCCACGGAAGTCACGCACGCGTGGGAACGCAATAGTGACCAGGCGATCGAGGAATTCGTACATACGCGCACCACGCAGCGTGACCATCGTACCGATCGGGTAGCCCTCACGGATTTTGAAACCCGCGATCGCTTTGCGCGCCTTCGTAATCACTGGCTTTTGGCCAGCGATTTTCGTCAGGTCACCCACTGCGTGCTCGATGATCTTCTTGTCAGCCACCGCTTCGCCAAGACCCATGTTGAGAGTGATCTTGGTCAGGCGCGGCACCTGCATACGCGACTTGTAGCCGAACTTCGAGGTCAATGCCCCGACGATCTCTTTTTCGTAAATAGCTTGGAGACGTGCCATTGCTTACACCTTCACCACTTCGCCGGTGGACTTGTAGACGCGGGCGCGCTTGCCGTCCACGACTTTCACTCCCACGCGATCTGCTTTGCCCGTTGCCGCATTGAAGATCGCGACGTTAGACACATGAATCGGCATCAGCTTGTCGATGATGCCGCCGGTTGCACCCGTCATTGGGTTCGGCTTGACAGCCTTCTTCGCAACATTGATGCCGTCAACCACGATGTGGTTTGCATCAACGCGCTGCTGGACGCGGCCACGCTTGCCCTTATCCTTGCCGGTCAGGACGATGACCTCGTCACCCTTGATAATCTTAGCCATGGTGACTCCTTACAGAACTTCTGGCGCGAGCGACACGATCTTCATGAAGCGCTCGGTGCGCAGTTCACGAGTAACCGGGCCAAAAATACGCGTGCCGATCGGCTCGAGCTTTGCGTTCAACAACACGGCGGCGTTGCCGTCGAAGCGAACGAGCGAGCCATCCTGGCGACGCACGCCTTTAGCGGTACGTACGACGACCGCATTGTAGATTTCACCCTTCTTCACACGACCACGCGGTGCGGCGCGCTTGATGGTGACTTTGATCAGGTCGCCAATGCCGGCATAACGGCGCTTGGATCCGCCCATCACCTTGATGCACAAAACTTCCTGCGCACCAGTGTTGTCGGCTACTTCTAGCCGGCTCTCAGTTTGAATCATGATTTCTCTTTCCCAACTTAATCCGCGCCGGGCGCACGATGCGCCGTTTTACGGTCAGTCTTGGTCCCGCCAGAACCCCCGGTGGCCGGAAGCGCTGATTGGGTTGACAAAAAGCTACGAAGTTTACATCTACTGCCGCCTACCCGATCTTAGAGACCGATAGGACTCCTGCAGAAAGCAGGAAAGCCCGACATTATGCGCGGATAATGTCGAGCCTGCAAGCCTTTATTACACAGCCTGCGCGGTCTGGACCACGCGAGTCACTGTCCAGGCCTTGGTCTTCGAAATCGGCCGACCTTCCTGGATCTCGACGGTATCGCCCGCTTTGGCAACGTTACCCTCGTTGTGTGCGTGGTATTTATTCGAACGCACGATGATCTTGCCGTAGAGCGGATGGCGAACGCGACGCTCGATCAGAACCGTAACGGTCTTGTCCATTTTGTCCGAAACCACGGTGCCGACCAGGGTGCGCTTCAGCGATTTCTTTTCTGCAGTCGCGTTCATTTATGCGTCCTTCTGGTTGATCACGGTCTTTACACGCGCGATGTCGCGACGAACCTTTTTCAGCTGCGCGGTGTTCGACAGCTGTTGGGTCGCGATCTGCATACGCAGGCCGAATTGGGCTTTGAGCAGGTCGTTCAGCTCTTTCTGGAGCGCGGCCTTGTCCTTGCCTTGGAGTTCAGTTGCTTTCATGACTTGCTCCCTTATTGGCCGACCTGGCGGACGACAAAAGTCGTCTGCAGCGGCAGCTTAGCTGCGGCTAGGCGGAACGCCTCGCGCGCCAGCGCCTCGTCGACACCATCCATCTCGTACAGCACTTTTCCTGGGCGGATTTCCGCAACGTAGTACTCAGGGTTGCCCTTACCGTTACCCATACGGACTTCGGCAGGCTTCTGAGAAATCGGCTTGTCAGGGAAAATGCGAATCCAGATACGGCCGCCACGCTTGATGTGACGAGTCATCGCACGACGCGCCGATTCGATCTGGCGCGCGGTCAGACGACCACGGCCAACAGCCTTCAGACCGAATTCGCCGAACGACACTGCGGTGCCGCTGTCGTGCGAAATGCCGCGGTTGCGACCTTTTTGCTCTTTACGATATTTTCTGCGTGCTGGTTGCAGCATATTTATTCTCCTGCCTTTTCAGCCGGCGCAGCAGGTGCGTCAGCCTTCTTCGCGCGAACGCGCTTGGCAGCCGGCGCAGCAGCGCCAGCCTCAGCCGCTGGTTTGCGTGCCGGACGGGTGCCCGGCTTGCTATCGTCGCGACGCGGACCACGGCGCTTGCGATCGTCATCTGCAGGCGCTTCGACGACCGGCGTCTCACCGCTCGCCAGACGATCACCCTTATAGACCCACACCTTGATACCGATGATGCCGTAGGTAGTTTCAGCCTCTCCGAAACCGTAGTCGATATCAGCGCGCAATGTATGCAGCGGCACACGGCCTTCGCGATACCACTCGGTACGAGCGATTTCGATGCCGTTCAGACGGCCCGACGACATAATCTTGATGCCTTGTGCGCCCAGACGCATCGCGTTCTGCATCGCGCGCTTCATCGCACGACGGAACATGATGCGCTTTTCGAGCTGCTGAGCGATGGAGTCAGCGATCAGTTGTGCATCGGTTTCCGGCTTGCGGATTTCTTCGATGTTCACGTGCACTGGCACACCCATCATCTTGCCCAGAGCGGACTTCAGTACCTCGATGTCCTCACCCTTCTTACCGATGACGACGCCCGGACGCGAGCTGAAAATTGTGATGCGCGCATTCTTCGCTGGACGCTCGATCAGCACGCGGCCGACCGATGCATTCTTGAGCTTCTTCTTCAGGTAGGCGCGAACTTTCAGGTCTTCCTCGAGCATGCTCGCGAAATTGCTGTTGCCTGCATACCAGCGGGAACCCCAGTTACGGGTGACGGCCAGACGAAAGCCAGTCGGATGAATTTTCTGTCCCATCGTGACTCCCTTAATTACCGACAGTCACGTAGATGTGACAGGTTTGCTTAGAAATGCGATCGCCGCGGCCCTTGGCGCGTGCGGTGAAACGCTTCAGCACCGCGCCTTTTTCCACGTAAATCGTCTTGACCGTCAGTTCATCAATGTCGGCACCATCATTGTGCTCGGCGTTCGCGATAGCGGACTCCAAAACTTTCTTGATGAGGACGGCACCCTTTTTCGGGCTGAACGTCAGGATGTTGAGCGCTTGGTCGACTTTCTTGCCGCGAATCAGGTCGGCAACCAGGCGGCCTTTTTGTGCCGACAGGCGTGCGCTGCGGAGGCTAGCTTTAGTTTCCATGTCAGGACCTTATTTCTTGGCTTTCTTGTCTGCTGCATGACCCTTGAACGTACGGGTCAGCGCGAATTCACCGAGCTTGTGACCGACCATGTTCTCGGACACATAGACCGGCACATGCTGCTTGCCATTGTGAACAGCGATGGTCAGGCCGATGAAGTCCGGCATGATCGTCGAACGGCGCGACCAGGTTTTGATCGGCTTCTTGTCACGGCTGGCTTGAGCAGCTTCGACCTTTTTCAGCAGGTGGGCGTCGCAAAACGGCCCTTTTTTTAGTGAGCGTGCCATGTGTTACCCCTTATTTCTTGCCGCGGCGCGAGACGATCATCGAAGTCGTGCGCTTGTTACGACGCGTCTTCTTGCCCTTGGTCTGCTGGCCCCACGGCGACACCGGGTGACGGCCTGCTGCAGTTTTACCTTCACCACCACCATGCGGGTGATCGATCGGGTTCATTGCAACACCACGAACGGTCGGGCGGATACCGCGCCAACGCGTTGCACCGGCTTTACCAATTTTGCGGAGGTTGTGCTCGCCGTTACCAACTTCACCGATGGTGGCACGGCATTCCACGTGGATGCGGCGCACCTCGCCGGAACGCAAACGCACCTGTGCGTAAACGCCTTCGCGCGCCATCAGAACGACAGCAGCTCCTGCGGTACGCGCAATCTGAGCACCTTTACCCGGCAGCATTTCGACGCAATGCATCGTCGTGCCGACAGGAATATTTCGGATCGGCAGGCAGTTACCCGGCTTGATCGACGCTTCCGAGCCGCTCATCAGCTGATCACCCACTGCCACGCCCTTGGGCGCGATGATGTAGCGACGCTCGCCGTCTGCATAGCAGAGCAGTGCGATGTTCGCGCTGCGGTTCGGGTCATATTCCAGACGCTCGACCTTCGCCGGAATGCCGTCCTTGTTGCGACGGAAATCGACGATACGATAATGCTGCTTGTGACCACCGCCCAGATGACGGGTGGTAATGTGACCATTGTTGTTGCGACCGGCGGACTTCGACTGCTTCTCAACCAGACCCGCAAACGGGCGGCCCTTATGGAGATCAGGATTGACCACCTTCACCATGCCACGACGGCCTGGCGAGGTCGGCTTTAGCTTGACGAGTGCCATTACTTAGCCTCCTCGGTGAAGTTGATTTCCTGTCCGGGCTTCAACGAAATGAAAGCACGGCGGGTATGGTTACGACGACCGGTGAAACGACCCGAGCGCTTAACCTTGCCAGCGCGGTTTGCAACCTGCACCGACTCGACCTCGACCTTGAACAGCATCTCGACCGCAGCCTTGATTTCCGGCTTGGTCGCGTCCGGGGTCACCAGGAAAACGACTTGCTCATTTTTTTCAGCAACGAAAGTCGCCTTCTCGGAAATCACCGGAGACAGAAGGACCTTCATCAGTCGCTCTTCATTGTGTTTGATGACTGCGCTCATGCCAGCATCTCCTCAATCTTTGCCAGTGCAGGCTTGGTGATCAGCACTTTCTTGAAGAACACCAGCGACACCGGGTCAGCATGACGCGGCTCGCAAATCAGCACATTCGGCAGATTGCGCGAAGCCAGCAACAGGTTCTCGTCCAGGTTGTCAGTAATGACCAGCACGGAGTCCAGACCCATACCTTTGAGCTTTTGCGACAGCAGCTTGGTCTTCGGCGCTTCGATCGACAACTCCTCGATCACCGACAGGCGACCGTCGCGAGCGAGCTGAGAAAGGATCGAGCAGACACCTGCGCGATACATTTTTTTGTTGACCTTGTGCGAGAAGTTTTCTTCCGGGCTATTCGGGAAGGTGCGACCACCTCCACGCCATATCGGCGAGGACGACATACCCGCGCGAGCGCGGCCGGTGCCCTTCTGGCGCCACGGCTTTTTCGTGGTGTGCGAGACTTCTTCGCGATCTTTTTGCTTACGATTGCCGCTACGTGCGTTCGCTTGATACGCGACGACGATCTGATGAATCAGCGCCTCGTTGTAATCACGGCCGAAAATGGTGTCCGGCGCAGCGACGTTCGACGCAGCTTGACCTTGTGCATTCAGGAGCTTGAGTTCCATCGCTTAGGCTCCCTTCTTTGCTTTGATCTTGACGGCCGGCAGAACGATGACATCTGCGTTCTTCGCGCCCGGGACTGCGCCCTTGATCATGATCAGCTGACGCTCGGCATCAATACGAGCGACTTCGAGATTCTGCACGGTGCTGGTGACATCACCCATGTGGCCGGTCATGCGCTTGCCCGGGAAAACACGACCCGGATCCTGCGCCATACCGATCGAGCCCGGCACATTGTGCGAGCGCGAGTTACCGTGGGTTGCACGACCCGAAGCGAAGTTGTAACGCTTGATGGTGCCAGCGTAGCCCTTACCGATGGTGACGCCCTGGACGTCTACCTTCTGACCAGCCTCGAACAGGCTGACGGCGACATGATCGCCCGGCTTGAACTCGGCAGCTTTCGCTGCATCGACACGGAATTCCTTGAGTACGGTACCGGCTTCGACGCCGGCTTTTGCGAGGTGACCAGCCGCGGCTTTGTTCACGCGGGTAGCACGGCGCTTGCCGAAAGTGACCTGAACGGCTGTGTAGCCGTCGGTTTCAGGCGTTTTGATCTGCGTCACGCGGTTGTCAGACACATCAACAACGGTTACAGGAATCGAATCCCCGTCATCCGTGAAGATGCGCATCATGCCAACCTTGCGACCAAGAAGGCCCAGGCTCATCTTTTTCTCCATTCCCACCTGCGATTGGGCGGGGCTGTGTTTTAAAAATTCAAATGGCCGAAACCCTTGGGCTTCGACCGAGCCGGCGATTATAGCGCGGGTTTTAAATTCCTACAACTGCCAGAATCTTAGGCCCGCGCATTGATGCCGATTTGGTATTACTGCAGCTTGATTTCGACGTCCACGCCGGCCGGAAGATCCAGCTTCATCAGTGCGTCAACGGTTTTATCGGTCGGATCAACGATATCCATCAGACGCTGGTGGGTGCGAATTTCAAACTGGTCGCGCGAGGTCTTGTTGACGTGCGGCGAACGCAACACGTCCCAGCGCTGAATGCGGGTGGGCAGCGGAACCGGGCCTTTGACTACGGCGCCAGTGCGCTTGGCAGTATCAACGATTTCGAGCGCCGACTGGTCGATCAGGCGATAGTCAAATGCCTTGAGGCGAATGCGGATTTTTTGCTTTTCCATCATGCTTCCTTAAAAGAGCGAACCGCGGACGGGTTAGGCCCGCGGCATGGTGTTCAGAGGCCCGGTCGCCCGGGCTGGCATTTACTCGATGATCTTCGCGACCACGCCGGCGCCGACGGTACGGCCACCTTCGCGAATCGCAAAGCGCAGGCCCTCTTCCATCGCGATCGGGTTGATCAGCTTGACCGTGATCGACACGTTGTC
>Ga0255288_1000033_pt1 | contig 13817 bp, 5 predicted proteins | sample AtltaT_38_FD_183682 | JGI IMG/M metagenome (GOLD analysis project Ga0255288, IMG submission 183682) | Metatranscriptome of freshwater microbial communities from Altamaha River, Georgia, United States - Atl_UVDOM_RepA_8d (Metagenome... | ecosystem: Environmental > Aquatic > Freshwater > River...
AGAGCAACAGCAAGCCAACATTGCCACAACGGCAGATATCTTGAAACAGCGGCAAGATCCTGCCGCTTTCAATGCGGCAGCCAAAGCCATGCCGCTCAACCCCAAGGCCATGGGAATGTCGTTGGAAAAACTTAATCCAAAGGCTGAAGGCATTGCTCTACCCTCATCAGCTAAATTCCAACTGAACTCGCCGCCCAAACTTCCTAATGGGAGAAGTTCATGACCGACTTAGTCAGCGTTGCTTCCAATGCTGTAGCTTCTTATCAACGTGCCCTAGGCACCGTCAGCAACAACATTGCCAACGTAGCCACAGAAGGTTACTCGCGGCAAGAAGTGGTACTGCAAGCCAACCCTACCGCAAGGATTGGTAATGTTTACTTGGGAACGGGTGTAATGATTGACCGTGTCAAACGTCAATATGACACCTTTGCTGAATTCAACCTTCGCAACAGTAACAGTGAGCTAGCCAGTCAAGAGCCTATGGTCAATTACGCGAATAGGGTTATTGACATCATGGGCAGTACATCAATGGGTCTAAACAATTCTTTAGATCAGTTTTTCAATACCGCTCGAGAGCTTTCCGCTGACCCGGCTTCAACTGTTCGAAGGAGTAGTTTCATTCGAGACGCTGAAGGAGTTGCCTCGCGTTTCTCGCAACTCTCATCTCAACTTGACTTAGTCCAACAAGAAACCAACGAAGCCCTCAACAGCTACGTTAATGATGTAAACACACTAACTCAGCAATTGGCAGAGGTCAATCAACAGATGACCAAGCATCAAACCGTTGAATCACAACCGCCTGATTTGCTTGACCAGCGAGACTTGTTGCTAAAGTCTTTATCAAGTTATGCACACATCAATACCCAATTCAATGGTAACGGCTCAGTAAACGTAAGTTTGGGCAGCTCATTTTCAAGAGAGGTCATTTTGGATGGGACGAAGTCCTATCAACTGCAAGTCACTTTGGACGAAAATAAACCAGAAAAAATTAGTTTAGTCCTTGATCCTTATGGCAAAAATCCGCAACCTTTAACAGGTATAAGTAGCGGCAAAATATCAGGAATGCTGTCGTTCAGGGAGCAAATACTTGGTAGCAGCCGTAATGCCATCAACGAACTAGCTACCAAGCTTGCAACTGAAATTAACAAACTACACGAAGCTGGCATTGATGCTTATGGAAACGCTGGTACAGCTCTATTCAAAATTCGAAATGAAACTGGTAATGCAGCTGCTAATTTGCAGGTTGTTTTTAACGATCCTCTGCGTGTTGCTGCGGCTAATCAATTCCGTGCTATTGAAGCCTCTGAAAACACCAGTGGGGTTGATGCCTCACTAACTTATTCAGAACCTGTTTTTATTGGCCCAGCTGCCATACAGTCAATTTTTAAAAACAGTGCTGACCCAAGCGCAGCAGCCGAAATCAAAATTGGTTCTACAAGCACATTTAGCGCGGCTGGAACTATTCCTAATGGGTTACAAGATGTTACGCTTTATTTGTCGGCGAGTGATCCTAATCAACAAATTCAAATTTTCACCAGAGACGGTCGACAAATTGCGGGGCAAGCCATTACAGCTGAAGAATGGAGTTCTTACAACGTCAAGGGCAGTGGATTTGTTACGGAAGCCAAATTAAACACAGACTACATTAATCGAAGCGGTACAGGCACTTACAAGGACATTGATGTTTTTTATGGTGCTAAAGCTGAGGTCAAGTTGGCACCCCAATGGGACATGGGCAACGCCAACCCAAACATTCATACATCTTTGCTGAGCGCGCCAGTACCAGCAACGCTCACTGGGTATCGAATTCCTGCAGACCAAGCATACATGTCGGGCGGGAAACTGATACTGAACAATGTTTTGATGAACGAGGATATCGTTCCAGATGAGATCACCACGTTGCAAGCAACAGATTTTGTCCGGGTCATTAACAACATAACTGCACAAACAGGTGTAACAGCATTTGCCGAAAATGCTATCACGGTCCCAGCCTCTCAGCTCAATCTTGATTTTTCATTGGCATTGCTTGATTCGAGCGGTTCGTCTATCTCCATTGCGGATGGCACAGTAGACGACAGACCCAGCAGCATAGATGATTTGATTTCACGCATCAATTCAAAAGCAGATATGACCCATGTGATTGCCAAACTTAGCGCAATCGGTGAATTGGTCTTAACGAACGCAGCAGGGTTTGAAGGTAAAAACATTACAGTCGACGGCGCCATAAGCACCAATATCTTGGGCGTCAAGGCACAAACCTATACGGGATGGCTATCACTTAGTCGTCCACTGTCCGAGAACGGGGAAGACTCTTCCATCGTTTTACAATTTTCTGAAACAGGAAAACCAGTCGATTTGAGTCAACTGGGCATCAGTACAGCCGCTTATATTCGGGGCAAACCAGCGCCAGCCGTTCTCAATGGCGAGCGCATTACAGCAGGCCAACAGTCTATTGCGGGCGGCAAGCTCCAAATCAATGGCGTCAAATTGACAAATCCAATTTTGCCTGCCAGTACAGCCACACTGCAAGCCACTGATTTCGCCAGAGCAATCAATGAATTAAAAGCCTTGACAGGTGTTACAGCAGTTGCAGAAAACTACATTAATGTTCCCGCATCTCAAATAAAGCTTGATAACCCACTTGCATTTTTGACTTTAGATGGTACCAGTATTGACATCGTGGGTGGCACGGTGCCAGAAAAGCCTAACGACATTGACGAATTGATCTTGATGATCAACGCCAAAACCGATGACACACATGTTTTCGCAGAAAAAAATGCCAATGGCGATTTGGTGCTTAGTAACAGTGCCGCCTTTAAAGGCCAAGACATAATACTAGACGGAACTGTCAGCCCCAACGCTCTAGGGCTTAAATCTTCAACCTACACAGGCTGGCTTACATTGAGTCGTCCACAATCAACCACTGGGGAAGATGACAACATCATTTTAACTCACACAACAACAGGCACACCAGCCGACTTAAGCAAATTGGGCATTAGCCTTAGCTCATACGCAAGGGTTCGATCTGGGCAAAGTTTTGGCGAAGATTTATTGGTTTTTGTATCCGGTAGTAGTGGAAGTACAGCCAAAATTGCTGCAACGTACCAAGGAGCGCCAACAAGTGCGAAGCAAATACTGCGTGAACAACAACTAGAAATCAAGTTTCAATCACCAACAGACTACACCATAGTAGACACAGCAACCAATACCCAACTGGCTTCTCGTACTTTTGACCCTCTCAAGTTAACCCCTGGGATAAGCTACTTGGGGTTGCAAATTTCTTTCAGTAGTCCTCCCAAAGCTGGCGATATTTACCGCGTTGATGGCAACAAAGACGGAACTGGTAACAATGAAAATATCTTGCTCATCGCAGCATTGGAAACTGCGCCTGTGGCCAACAGTGGCAAAACCATTGGCGCTGCCTATATCGATCATGTCAACGACATCGGCAACATAGCACGACAAGCAGCCATTGCCAAAGAAGCCCTTACTGTTGTGCACGAGCAAGCCGTTGCAGCACGCGATCAAGTCTCTGGCGTTAGCTTGGACGACGAAGCGGCAGATCTGATCAGGTACCAACAAGCCTACCAAGCTGCCGCAAAGGTCTTGCAGGTTTCCAGTCAGCTGTTTGAAAGTGTTTTGCAAGTTCGATGAATTTCAGGATTAGGGTAACCTCATGAAAATTTCTACCAAATTACTCTTTGACCGAGCCTCTAATCAAATGAGCACTGTTCAAAATAAGCTAGCGGACAGCCAAGCTCAGCTGGCTCAAGGCAAGCAAATTCTGAAGCCCAGTGACTCACCCGACCAGGCAGCCGTTATTCAGCGATTGAAGTCTTTGTTGAGCAAACAAGACAGCTTTCAGAATTCATTGTCGACCATGAGATCTCGATTGGAGTTGGAAGACTCGACATTGAAAAGTGCAACTGGCTTGCTGGTCAGAGCCAAAGAAATTGCTGTTCAAGCAGCCAACGACACGTTATCGCCAGTCAATCGAAAAGCATTAGGCTCTGAATTGAGTGCCGTGCGCGATCAATTGCTGAGTCTGGCTAATACAACCGACACCAACGGCACCTTTTTGTTTTCAGGCAGTCGCTCCAAATACCCACCTTTTGAAGCAAAAAATGCCGGCGAACCGCCTACCTATCGCGGCGATCAGACAAAAATGGCAGTGATGGTGGGTGAGCAACGGAGTATTCCCATCAATCGTACTGGCACAGAAACTTTCATCTCAATTAATCGTACAGGTTCAAATCAAGCCGTTGGTTTTTTCGAAGTAATGGATGACTTGGTGAATGGCATCAACAACTCAGATGGTGCAGCCATGCAGCAGGGCATCAAAGAGATGACTGACTTGATGAATGGCTTAACGCTTGCACATGCCGACATTGGTACCGATATGAATGTGGTTGACCAACAAACCAGTGTGATTGAAGACACCATATTGAATCTAAAGACAACCATCTCTAGCGTTGAAGACTTAGATTACGCAGCAGCTATTACCAAAATGAATCAGCAAATGCTGAGCTTAGAAGCTGCCCAGAGCAGCTTTAGCAAAATGGCCCAACTCACTCTTTTCAATTATTTGAAATAAAGGTTCAAGTCTTTACATGTTGTGCCGATTTTTTTTCGTTATGTTTCACTTAATTTTTTTAGGTTAACTACTGGCAAACACTAATTCTGTCACGACAAATGCCATTAGCGCCTTGGGCGCAGGTTCTGGCATGGATGTTAAAGCGCTGGCAACCAGCCTGGTAGAAGCTGAGCGTGCGCCACGCAAAGACATCATTGATAAGAAAATTACCAAAGCTGAAGGTGGTATCTCAGGTTATTCCGCCATTAAATTTGTTTTAGATGGCCTCAAAACCTCATTGATGGACCTGAAAGATCAAAGCGATTTTCAATCTTTAACTTCGCGTAACAGTCAGTCGAGTGCTTTTAATATCACAACCAGTGGCACTGCAAGTGCTGGAACACACAGCATTACCGTTAACAGTTTGGCCAAAGCACAGAGGAACTTGTCTTCTGGCTTTGTGAATTCAGGTACAGCCGTTTCTGGCACAGATCTCACTCTGTCCTTGACAGTGAACGGTGGGGTCTCTCAATCTATTGTGGTCCCTGCGGCCAAAACGACACCCGGAGGTATCGTTTCTGCCATTAATACAGCCAATTTGGGTATCAAAGCTCAACTAATCAATACAGGGGAGGCGGGCACGCCTTACCGTATTCTGGTAACTGGTGCTACTGGTCAAGACAATGGTTTTACACTTAGCTCAAGTAATACATTAGCAGTAGATTTTGGCGTTGGACCAACAGACCCTGCCGCGGTTGGATATGACGCTTTCAAAGTTTCAGCATTTCAGACAGCCGCCAACGGCAATGTCATTGTGAATGGGGTACCCATTCAACCTTCAAGCAATCAACTAACCGAAGTTATTCCGGGTGTAACTCTGGATTTATACACGCCCACTACGGGTGGCGCAGCATCTGTTGAACTTGTGCGTGATACAACGGCAGTAAAGACCAAAATGTCTGCACTGGTGAAAGCGTACAACGACGCCAATACCATGCTGAACACGGTCTCCGATCCTAAGTCGACTGTCGAAACTTACGGCGCGACGTTGGCTGGCAACTCTGTGGTCAACAACATTCGCAATCAAATGCGTGAAGCCATCTTCCCCCAAGTGGCCGCTGGTTCCAATGAATTGCAAGGGTTTAGAGACATGGGTCTTTCGTTAGACAAAGACGGTGTCATGACTCTTGACAATTCAAAATTGGATGAGGTACTCAGTAACAAATTCGATGAAGCCGTCACCATGCTGACAGGTAACTCAGAGAATTTAAGTGCATACAGTAGTGCCCCCTCGGGCGCAGTGGGCAGTGCGTTCAAGGCTTTATCGAGCATGTTGGCCAGCACTGGCACCATTGCAACGCAAAGTAGCAACTTAACCAAACGCATTATTGAGTACAAAGAAGAATTAACCAAACTGGAGACCCGCATGACACAGCTCATGGAAAGATACAACACACAATTTGGGGCCATGGAAAGCATTGTGGGCCAGAGCAAAAGCCTTCGAACCAGCCTGACAAGCACGTTTGAAGGGATGATGGCGGCCTACACCAAGGGTTAACCCTTGACATGAAGCCAGAAGCGCAACTTTTAAAAAAAGCACTTAAGTTTTGAAAACTAATGCCGATTCCCTGTTCACGGAACTTCTCACTGCGCATGGTGCCCAGAGAGAAACGGTTATCTGCATGATTTTCATGCTTTTTTGAAAAAGGACGGACGACAATGGCTTCCGAATTATCAAGTATCACTGCTGGTGGCGCAGTTGCGGCGATGAGTCGCATGCCTGCTTCTGCGCCTTCGGTTCAATCAGCTTCATCGCAAGCATCTCCGGCCCTCAAAAAGCCAGATGTTTCTATGCCTGAAAAACCTGCCATTTCCTTGCCGAAACGGCCGGAGCTTCAGTTCAATGCAGCTGAAAACAGGAAAAACTTAAAAGAAGCAGTATCACTTTTGAATGAACAAGTTGCCGCTCACAAAAACGGCTTGGGCTTCTGCATCAATGAGAGCATTGATGTACCGGTGGTAACTGTGAAAAACACTGTGACAGGGGAAGTGGTTCGCCAAATCCCTAATGAAGTTGTGATTCGTGTGGCCCAGAACATTGACACTGTTCAAAAAGGCCTGCTCCACAACTCCAAAGTTTGAAAACATTTTTTTCAAATTTCACCTCAAGTTAAACCTCAACGAACCGAATCATTTTTTAACAAGACGTCAAAGTTGATTCTTGTCAATCTCTTAGATTTCTTTAAGGAGAAACCAAATGTCAGTGATTAATACCAATGTGAATTCCCTGGTTGCTCAGAACGCAGTGACAACCAATGCCCGCTCTTTGTCTCGCGCTATGGAGCAGCTCTCCACAGGCAAGCGCATCAACGGCTCAAAAGATGATGCCGCAGGCTTGTCCATCAGCCAAATCATGACCGCCCAAGTTCGCGGCTTGAACCAGGCCGTTCGCAATGCCAATGACGGCATTTCCTTGTTGCAGACAGCTGACGGCGCCATGATTGAGCAGTCCAACATGTTGCAACGCATGCGTGAACTGGCTGTTCAGGCTTCTACAGATACAGTGACACCTGATCAAAAGGTTTATTTGGACAAAGAGTTCCAGGCGCTTTTGACCGAAGTTGACCGTATCGGTGGTGCAACTCAGTGGAATGGTAAGAATTTGCTCGATGCCACAGGCGGCGCAGGTGGTGCTGGCACGTATTTATTCCAAGTTGGCGCCAATGCCAACCAAACCATCTCTGTCGCAATTGGCAAAGCAACCACAGCAGGCATCTATGCTGACATCCTGGGCGCTAAAATTGTGGACAACAGCGGTGCACCCACCACGTCCACGTCGGATGCAACCACTGCGATTACGAACATCGACAAAGCCCTGAAAGCAGCTAACAATCAACGCGCCGTCTTGGGTGCAGGCATCAACCAGTTGAATTATGCTGCTGACAACTTGTCCAACATTTCAATGAACACTGCTGCCTCACGCAGCCGCATTGAAGACACAGACTACGCACAAGCTTCCACAGAGCTCGCTCGTACCCAAATCATCCAACAAGCAGCCACTGCGATGTTGGCTCAAGCAAACCAGTCACCCCAGTCGGTGTTAGCTTTGCTGAAGTAACATCATGAAAAACAATGAGATTGTGTAAAAACACATACTTTTTGATTACTTTCAACAGCCCAGGCAAGTCCTGGGCTTTTGTGTTTCCGAAGCGGGCCTCAAGGCTTGCTCAAGTATTCAGTTTTACTGTCGATATATTAAAAAATGGCAAGTTTGCCACCGGGTCCGTATTTTGAATACGGACCTACACCTGTTAGGAATTTGACATGCCCACTATCAATAGCACAACCGACATCAGCGCTCTGTCTACGGCAGATGTGTCGTCATTGACCCCTGCTCAAATGAGTGGCCTGACTACGACCCAGGTGGCAGCTTTTACATCGGAACAAATACCGTTTCTGAGTGCCTCCAAACTAAATTCGCTCGACAGCGCTCAGTTTGCGGCTCTAGACAGTTTGGATGTCTCGCTCATCTCACCAAGCAATTTCAGCCAACTTGGAACCGCAGCTTTTGCAGGTATGACAACAGGCCAAGTAGCCGCCATCACTTCGGCTCAAGCCACCAAATTAACCTATACACAGTTAGACAAATTGACCAATATCTCTGCCATGGAAACGGCAGATTTGACCAAATTGGTGGCCACAGAATTTGGCTTGATGAGTACAGCGCAGCTTGTGAATTTGACTACCGCACAAGCTGTTTCTTTAACAGTTGCGCAAATCAATGCTCTGTCTACAGCCAAATTTTCCAAGTTGGCCCCTGAGGATCTTGGCGCATTGAACACCTCCACATTTGCAACTTTAAGCAATGGACAATTGGTCGCGCTAACAACAGCGCAAGCAGCACAAATCACGTCGTCGCAGATACAAGCCCTCACGGCCACGCAGTTGGCGGCAATGACCACTGATGACTTAAGCGCAATTGCCGTTGAAACAGCGCTTAGTGTTCCTCAATTGGCAAAACTGTCTGCTGCTCAAAAAACCGCTCTGGAATCATTAACGCAAAAGCAAAAAGACGGCTATTCAACGGCCAGCTTGGCTTTGAGCACAGCAGGTGTAGGGGGCCTCACAACGACTCAAGTGGGCGCCTTGAACAGCGATCAACTGGCTGGTTTCCAAGTAGAACAAGTACGATTTTTAACTACAGCACAACTGAAGGCAATATTGCCAGCATCTTTAACCGGCTTGTCGACCGATGCCTTAAAAGCACTAGGCGCTACACAAGTCGCCGCACTGACGACCGCACAAATTCAGGGCCTGACCAGCACCCAATTCAGCGTTTTAGAGGCCGATGATTTACGCGCGTTTAGCTCTGCACAAATTGATGCATTGACCAATGCGCAAGTCGCTCAATTAAGCAGCACCCAATTGCAGGCCATTGATGCCAATGATCTAAAGGCCATGAACACGGCAAATATTGCGGCATTGGATTCGGTTCAAATTCAAAAACTAACTGCAGAGCAACTTTCAAATTTAACAAGTGCACAAATTGGCGCGTTTTCTGCAGCAGAAATTGGCGCTCTTTTACAAACGCAAGTTCGCGTACTGACATCGACACAAGTAGCAGGCATCAATCAAACATTAGTTGCGGGTATAGAAACCGCCGACATTTCAGTGTTGAGTGCTTCCGCTTTCAAAGGTTTGAGCACAGCCAGTTTGGCTGCACTGTCTACGGCACAAGCCAGTGCATTGAATGCCAACCAACTCAATGGATTGACCTCTACACAGCTGCGCAGTCTTGAAGATGCAGACATTGCAGCCCTTTCCACAGCAACTGTCAGTGGCTTGTCCAATACCGTATTAGGTAAACTCAGCGCGAACCAGCTCACGGCATTAAGCTCGACGCAGTTGCTGGCACTGACAGAGTTACAAATTCCTGCACTTCCTGTTGCTGCGCTTGAATCAGGCATGATTGCTAACCTTGACTCAAAGCAAGTGGGTGCGTTGACTGCTGCTCAATTGACCGCCATGGCCACCGGCGATTTGTTCGATGCGCTGACTTCTGCGCAGATATCCAAGATTAATCCAAATTCTATTTCGGGAATTGCTACGGCATCAATTGTCAACTTGACTGATGAAGAGGTTGGACAACTGACTGCCAGTCAGCTTCGACAATTTTCCACCGCTCAAGTTATCGCATTGACAGAGCCGCAAATTGCCAAAATTAGCACGTCTGCCATCTCGGGCTTGTCGAATGCCGCTTTGATTGCCATGGACACCGCAGAAATTGGGGCGCTTACATCAGCTCAAATAGCCAATTTGTCTGCAGGCCAAATTAGCGCGTTCAGCACAGCCGACTTAGCACAATTTACTGCTTCAGAACTGCAATCGCTCACAACGGCGCATGCAGCGGTTTTGAGTGCAACGCAATTGGCCAGCCTGACTTCGGGCAATTTCCAGTCACTTGGAACTGCCGATGTGAGGGCCATTAGCGCGACCGCCTTGGCTGGCATGGGCACCGCGCACATAGTGAATCTGACGACAGCTCAGACGGCCGCATTGAGGGCAGACCAAGTTTCAGGTTTAACTACAGCCCAAATTGCCAGTTTTGAAGAGGCAGATTTGGCTGCAATTGCACCTGATTCGCTTAAGAATTTGGCGGCTACACAAATTAAGTCATTGACAAGCGCACAAGTTGCAAGATTAACTGTTGACCAAGTTAAGGCCCTTAGCGGAAGCCAGATTGCCGCCATGGAAACGGCCGATTTAAGTGCTTTGGCAGGACAACCTAGTCTTAAAGCGGCACTTTCTAACGACCAACTTGTTGCATTGTCGACCGCACAAAAAGCACTGTTGAACTTGTCAGGTGCTCAGGCAGATGGCTACAGCGTGGGCACGCTTTCAGTTGCAGACATAAAGCTGCTGAGCAACAACACTTTACAGAATTGGACCTCCACCCAAACAGCGGGTCTGCAACCTGTTCAAGCGTCAGCCTTTACTGTGACGCAGCTGCAGAGTATTGGAACAACTGCCATAACAGCAATTTCCAATCCAGTTTTGACAGCCTTTACACCTGCACAAATTGCAGGTTTAACAGCGGCGCAATTGGCTGCTATCACCACAGACCAAATCAAAGCATTTGAAGCAGCCGATTTGAAGGCGCTCAGTGTGAATCAAATTGCAGCGCTGACCACAGCGCAAATTGCGACATTGAGCAAAGACCAATTGCAAGCGATTGACGTAGCTGACTTCAAAGGTCTTGACATCAATCAAATCAAGGCACTGACCACCGCACAAATTGCAAATTTGACGGAAGCTCAAGTCACCACCATGACGGCAGGTCAACTGGAGGCACTTGATACCGCTGACATTTCACTCATTGCACCCACTGCATTTGGAAAAATTTCTGGCTTTGCGCTTCAAGGCTTGACAGCCACGCAAATGGAAGCCGTTACCTCAGCTCAAGCAGCAGCTTTAACAGTTTCGCAGGTTACTTACGTTGATGCAGATGAGATTGACAACCTCACAACCAGTGCCATTGCCAGCATTGCACCCAAGGTTTTGGCGGCATTCAACAACAAACAATTAAAGGCGTTAACCTCAAATCAGATGGCTGCTCTGACAGCAGACCAAGTGGCGGGTTTAGGTACAGAAGACTTGGCCGCCCTCACTGCGGATCAAATGAAAGCCATGGGCACGGGTCAAATTGCCGCTTTCACCAAAACGCAGTTCACAAGTTTGAGTGGTGAACAGTTGGCTGGCATTGATGCTGCAGACATTAAATCCATCAACGTGACCAATATCGGTGCGTTGACTTCAGTTCAAATTAGCCAGTTGACCACGGACCAAGTGATACAACTGAGTGCCACGCAAATTCCAGCCATTGCAGTGTCGGTCATAGATGACATGACGACGGCTCAAATCAATGCGCTAACAAGTTCGCAAGTTAAACTGTTAACAGCACAACAACTTAAAGCCTTAACACCCAACCAAGTCAAGGCGCTCGATGCAGCAGAGGACATGACTGCATTAGGTGTTGCGGGATTCCAAGCACTGACCAGCATTCAAATTGGCGCACTGACATCCACTGCTGTTGCCAATTTATCAACTGCACAATTGGTCGGCATCAATGCAACCAATTTAGCAAGCATTGCAACCGATGCTGTAGGTTCGATTTCTACCAGCGCATTTTCAAAACTCACTGGCACACAAGTTGCTGCATTCACAACAGGACAAATTGCAGGACTAAGTACGTCACAAGCCAGTTCAATGGCAGTCGATAGCGTCAAGTCTCTGACAACGGCTCAAATTAAGACACTTAGCACGGCACAAATCGATGCTTTTACATCTACACAACTTGCACAGTTGTCAGATAAACAAATTGCTGCATTTGCGTCGAACCAGCTGCCTGGACTAAGTTCAAGCGACATCAACAATCTGACCAACGCACAATTTAAAGCATTGACGACCACGCAGTTCAGCAATTTGTCAACTGCGCAAATACAGGCCATTTCTACAAGCAACATGGCAGTGATGGAAACTGCCGACCTTAAAGCCCTCACCACGTCTGAAATCAGTGCTCTAACCAGCGCTCAGTGGAATGCTTTGACTAACACCCAAACGGCCGCGTTGTCGACGGACCAAATTGCCAGCATTGCAACTGCAGCGCTGAATCAATTTGCACCAGATTTGTTCAAGAAGTTCAGCACGACTCAAATTAGCGCTTTGACAACTGCGCAAATGGCTGCTTTGTCGAACATCCAAATTGCTGAGCTCAACTCGAGCCAAATCGCGGCTTTGGGAACCAATCAATTGGTGGCCATTGAATCTATTGATATTTCGGCCATCAGCACGGTCGCCTTGAAGGGCCTGACTGCGGCCAAACTCAAAACTTTGACCACTGAGCAAATTTCCAAGCTGTCAGTAGAACAAGTAGCAAGCTTGGGATCAGCCCAAATTGATGCCCTCACTTCCGATCAATTGCCCGCACTGCAAATTGCAGCAGTGAGTGGGCTGACCTCGGCCCAACTGGCCGCGCTGAACACAGATCAAGTCGGTTACCTGACAACAGCACAAATTAGAGCCATTGACATTGGGCAAGTCAAAGGCATCGAAACTGCTGACTTGCAAAAAATGGGTACCAACCAAATTAACGCTCTCACTGGAAATCAAGTGGGTGCCATGACGACTGCACAAATAGACGCCCTGACCAGCGCTCAGTTTGCAAGCCTTTCTGTAGATGCCCTTTTGGGCATGGCAGACCGTCCTTTGAACAACATGAGTACGGCTCAACTCAAAGCGATGTCGACCACACAAATCAGTGGCCTGACGTTTGGACAATTGGGAAGTATCAACTCGTCACAAATGGCAGCCTGGGATTCTGCTCAAGTGGGCGCTATGAACACGCGTCATTTTGCAGCATTGACAACATCCACTGTTGCAAGCCTTAACTCTGATCAGCTGCCTGGCTTGACAACAGCTCAGATGGTTGCGTTGACTATGGAGCAGGTTGCTGCACTCACCAGCATTCAAATCCCCAAGTTGAGTACTGATCAATTGGCTGCGATTCAAGTCACTGACTTTGCGAAACTCAGTACTGCCGCTATAGCCGAACTAACGACATCGCAAATCACTGCCTTAACGACTGCCCAAATTGGCGGCATGACAACAGCTCAAATTGGCGCATTGGAGTCCCTTGACACTGCTCAGCTGAGCACGTCTCAAGTCTTAGCCCTCAATGGTGATCAAATTGCAAGCCTGAACACGGCCCAAATTCAGGCACTCAAGTCTGATCAGATTGCTGCAATTGAAACAGGTGACGTGATCAGATTGAGCAGCGCACAATTGGTAGCACTGACCTCAGATCAAATTTCCAAGCTGACGACCGATCAAGTGTCAAAACTTACCAACACGCAATTAGCCGCCTTGGAATCAGCTGACGTAGCACAACTCACATCCGCTCAAGTTGGTGCGATCACCTCTGCACAAATTACGGCCTTGACAACAACTCAGGTCAACAGCTTGACAGGTGAACAGGCCAAGGCCATTGCAACCAAAAACATAGAACTTTTGACGACAGCTCAGTTAAGCTCATTGTCAACCACTTCCATTGCCGAACTGACTTCTGCTCAGCTCAAAGCGATCGAAGTAGGCGATTTGAAGGCGTTGACCTCTGCTCAAATTGTGGCACTGACTGAAGCGCAAATGCCTTCTCTCACCACAGATCAAGTGGCCGCGTTGACAACAA
>Ga0255288_1000036_pt1 | contig 13789 bp, 26 predicted proteins | sample AtltaT_38_FD_183682 | JGI IMG/M metagenome (GOLD analysis project Ga0255288, IMG submission 183682) | Metatranscriptome of freshwater microbial communities from Altamaha River, Georgia, United States - Atl_UVDOM_RepA_8d (Metagenome... | ecosystem: Environmental > Aquatic > Freshwater > River...
CGGCTCCTGCGAGTTGCCAGAGGGCGTGGAGATGGTTATGCCTGGAGACAACATCAAGATGGTTGTGACGCTGATCACGCCAATCGCGATGCAGGAAGGTCTGCGTTTCGCCATCCGTGAGGGGGGTAGAACGGTAGGTGCAGGCGTCGTGGCTAAAATCGTCGCCTGACTATTGTAAATAGCCCCCTGGTTGGGCTATAGTCTGGCGCCCCCAATGTTGGGGGCGCCAGATCTAAACAACTAAGGCATAGTTCTTAGGCAAGGATTCGAATACTGCGCTGGAGGCCCTAAGTGGTTGTCCGGCGGGGTTTTTTACTGTTCCACGTCGGAACGTTTTCGGAGTAAGCAAGCGATGCAGAATCAGAAAATACGCATTCGCCTGAAGGCTTTTGATCACAAGTTGATCGATCAATCAGCCTCGGAGATCGTAGATACGGCCAAGCGCACTGGTGCTCAGGTTAGGGGGCCTATCCCTCTTCCAACCCGCCAAGAGCGATTCACAGTTCTGGTGTCGCCCCACGCAAATAAAGATGCGCGCGATCAGTATGAGATCAGGACTCACAAGCGGTTGGTGGAAATCGTGCAACCCACCGACAAGACGGTTGACGCTCTCATGAAGCTGAACCTGGCCGCGGGTGTTGAAGTCCAGATCAGTCTGGGTTGATCGCGCAAAGAACGAGAGGTGTGCAATGTCTTTGGGATTGGTTGGTAAAAAGTGCGGGATGACCCGAGTCTTCAATGCGGATGGCACGGCAAGCCCTGTCACGGTCATCGAGGTGTCGCCAAATCGGGTCACTCGGGTGAAAAGCGATCAGACAGACGGTTACGCGGCACTGCAGGTCACCTTTGGTGCTCGAAAGGCGGGTTCCGTTAGTAAGGCGGAAGCCGGAGAGTTTGCGAAGTCGGGCGTGGCTGCAGGCGTTGGCCTCCTTGAGTTTCGCTTGTCCGAAGGGCAGGTCGCAGAGTTCAAGGTTGGCGATGAACTGACGGTTGCCATGTTCGCTGAGGGGCAGTTCGTCGACGTGGCTGGCGTATCAAAAGGTAAGGGTTATCAGGGCACGGTCAAGCGTTGGAACTTTCGTACCCAGGACGCCACGCATGGTAACTCCCTCTCTCACAGGGCTCCGGGCTCGATCGGTCAACGGCAGACGCCGGGTCGAGTGTTCAAGGGGAAGAAAATGTCCGGTCACATGGGTGCAGATAACGTAACTGTGCAAAGCCTGCAGGTTGTAAGGGTTGATGCCGAGCGTAATCTGATTCTCGTCAAAGGGGCTGTGCCTGGCGCAGCGGGTAATAAAGTGGTCGTATACCCTGCGGTCAAGGCTTGAGGCCGAGGGGAGGTAGCAGATGAATCTGAATATGGCATCTGGTGGTTCAGTTAGCGTGTCTGAAGTAACCTTCGGGCGTGAATTTAACGAGCCGCTCGTTCATCAGGTGGTTACAGCCTACATGGCAGCAGGCCGCCAGGGTAGCAAGGCACAAAAAACTCGCTCCGAAGTCCGCGGCGGTGGAAAAAAGCCCTGGAAACAGAAGGGTAGCGGCCGTGCGCGTGCGGGTAGTATCCGAAGCCCGCTCTGGCGTGGTGGCGGGAAAGTGTTTGCGGCGGTGCCAAGGGATTTTTCTCAGAAGGTAAACCGCAAAATGTATCGCGGCGCGATGTGCTGCATATTGTCCGAGCTTGCACGGCAGGATCGGATCATTGTGGTGGACTCCTTCAGTGTGGAAGCGCCAAAGACAAAGCTTCTCGTTCAGAAACTGAAAAGCATGGGTATCGAGAGCGCGCTGATAGTGTCAGACGCTCTTGACGAAAACCTGTATCTTGCGGCGCGCAATGTGGCTGCGGTAGGTGTGTGCGATGTAGATGCCGCGGACCCTGTAAGTTTGATTGCGCACGAGAAACTCGTTGTGACTGTAGGAGCCCTGCGTAAATTTGAGGAGATGCTGGGATGAACCGCGAAAGAATTTTTAGTGTTCTGGTTGCTCCTCATGTGTCTGAAAAAGCCACGAATGTAGCGGACAAGCACAAGCAGATTGTCTTCAAGGTCGCAAGAGACGCCACTAAGCATGAAATCAAAGAGGCTGTTGAGACCCTCTGGAATGTAAAAGTGGCATCAGTGCAGACCTTGTTGGTAAAAGGCAAAATCAAGCGGTCCGGGCGTTTCCAAGGGCGCCGGTCAGACTGGAAAAAGGCCTATGTGTCACTTAAAGACGGTTTTGATATCGACTTTCTCGGGGCCGAGTGAGGAATTAGATCATGGCAATAGTTAAAAGTAAGCCCACATCGGCCGGACGTCGTTTTGTCATTGGTGTAACTACCGAAGGGCTGCACAAGGGTGCGCCGTTGGCGTCACTGACTGAGTCAAAGAAAAAGCGTGGTGGGCGTAATAACCTCGGCCGAATTACGACGCGACATCAGGGTGGTGGGCACAAGCAGCTGTACCGCGTGGTTGATTTCAAGAGACAAAAGGACGGTGTTCCTGCAGTCGTGGAACGTTTGGAGTATGATCCAAACCGGACGGCGCATATCGCATTGCTGAAGTATTTGGATGGTGAACGTACGTACATCATTGCGCCAAAGGGTTTGAAGGTCGGTGATACGTTACAATCTGGTTCTGATGCTCCCATCAAGACTGGCAATGCATTACCTCTTCGCAATATTCCAGTTGGAACAACTGTCCATTGCGTAGAGATGAAGCCAGGCAAGGGCGCGCAGATCGCTCGTAGTGCTGGTGCTGCGGTTCAGATTCTGGGTAGGGAAGGCGCTCATGTCACCCTGCGTCTGCGCTCCGGTGAGGTGCGTCGTGTGCTTGCTGATTGTCGGGCCGTGATTGGTGAAGTTGGCAACTCAGAAAATAATCTAAAGTCCTTCGGTAAAGCGGGCGCCAAGCGTTGGAGGGGCGTGCGACCAACTGTACGTGGTATCGCCATGAACCCTGTTGATCACCCGCATGGCGGCGGTGAGGGGCGCACCAAAGGCGGCAGGCATCCGTGCACTCCGTGGGGTGTTTCTACTAAGGGCCACAAGACTCGCAAGAACAAGCGTACCGATGGCCTCATCGTTCGCCGCAGAACAGCAAAAGCTTAATTGAGAGGTAACTCACGTGCCGCGTTCACTTAAAAAAGGGCCGTTCATTGACCATCACCTGCTGAAGAAGGTAGAGGTCATGGCCGACGCGCCCAGCAAGAAGCCGCTCAAGACCTGGTCCCGTAGGTCGATGATCATTCCTGAGATGGTTGGTCTCACCATTGCCGTTTATAACGGTAAGCAACATGTCCCTGTGTTTGTGTCTGAACATATGGTTGGACACAAACTGGGCGAATTTGCCTTGACCCGCACGTTCAAAGGTCATGCGGCAGATAAAAAGGCCAAGAAGTAAGGGGTGGCATAATGGAAACTGCAGCTAAATTACAGAGTGCCAGGATCTCGGCCCAGAAAGCCCGTCTCGTTGCTGATCTGGTTCGCGGCAAAAAAGTGGGCGCAGCCATCAACATTCTTGAGTTCAGCCCCAAGAAGGCTGCAGCACTCATCAAGAAGGTCCTTGAGTCGGCAATCGCGAACGCAGAACACAATGAAGGTGCTGATGTCGACGAGTTGCGCGTCTCCGCAATCATGGTAGATGAAGGCATGTCCATGAAGCGCATAAAGCCGCGTGCTAAAGGCCGTGCTGATCGCATTACAAAGCGAACCTGTCACATCACCGTCAAGGTATCGGATAAGTAGGGGTATACTCGTGGGTCAGAAGGTTAATCCGGTCGGCATTCGTCTCGGGATCGTCAAAAAACATGCGTCCACGTGGTATGCAAGTCCAAAAAACTACGGCGACTACCTGCTCAAAGACATAAAAGTCCGTGAGTATCTCATGGAGAAACTCAAGGCTGCGTCTGTAAGTCGCATTGAGATTGACAGGCCATCTGAGAACGCCAGGATCACCATAAAAACGGCGCGTCCAGGCATCGTGATTGGCAAGAAAGGTGAGGATGTTGAAAAACTTCGCAAGCACGTCGCGGATATTATGGGCGTGCCTGTTCACATCAACATCGAAGAACTGCGCAAGCCGGAACTGGATGCCAAGCTTGTTGCCGAGAACATAGCGTCGCAGTTGGAGCGCCGTGTGATGTTCCGTCGCGCTATGAAGCGTGCCGTGCAAAATGCGATGAAACTTGGCGCGAAGGGAATCAAAGTTCAGGTGTCTGGACGTTTGGGCGGCGCGGAGATTGCTAGGACTGAGTGGTATCGTGAGGGGCGTGTTCCCCTTCATACCCTGCGAGCCGACATTGACTATTCCACGGCACGCGCTGAGACCACCTACGGTACAATCGGCGTGAAGGTTTGGATCTTCAAGGGCGAGATCCTCGGCGGAATGGAAACAGTTGAAGAAACCAAGCCCGCGCCCAAGCGTGGCAAGGCAAACTAAGGGTTCGGACGATGTTGCAACCAAAACGAACAAAATTCCGTAAACAGCATAAAGGTCGCAATCGCGGTCTTGCACAGCGCGGTAGCAGCGTGTCTTTCGGCACGGTAGGGTTGAAGGCGCTTGAGCATGGCCACTTGACCGCACGCCAAATCGAAGCTGCTCGGCGGGCAATGTCCCGCCACGTGAAGCGTGGCGGCAAAATCTGGATCAGAGTTTTTCCCGACAAGCCGATCACTGAAAAGCCACTAGAAGTCCGTATGGGTAGTGGCAAGGGTAGTGTGGAGTACTGGGTAGCTGTTATCCAGCCTGGAAAAATGCTGTACGAGATGGAGGGCGTTCCTGATGATGTTGCGAAGGAGGCTTTTGCTCTCGCGGCAGCGAAGTTGCCGGTCAAGACCAGCGTAGTCAGCAGGACGGTGATGTAATGAAAACGAAAGATCTCAGAACGAAGTCGGTGGAGCAGTTGCAGGAAGATCTGCTTGCTCTTCTGAAGGAACAGTTCGAGTTCCGGATGAAGCAAGCAACCGGGCAGCTTGGACAGACTCACGTGCTCAAGCGTGCGCGTAAAGATATAGCTCGCATCAAAACGCTGATCAGTGAAAAGAAGAGAGGGGGTTAGGCGTGGAGCAAGTAGCAAAAATCAAGCGTACGCTGACCGGAAAAGTTGTTAGCGATAGCCGCGACAAAAGCATTACGGTTCTCGTGGAGAGAAAGGTGAAGCACCCGGTCTATGGGAAATTCATCAAGCGTAGCACGAAGTTTCATGCTCACGACGAAGACAATTCGTGCGGATTGGGTGACGTTGTAACGATCGAAGAGTGTCGGCCTATTTCTAAGACAAAATCTTGGACGCTCGTCAGAATCGAAGAGAAAGCTAGGGGTTGAGCTTGGCATTAGCCTGGCGAACATTGGAGATTTGAAATGATTCAGACTGAGACAGTCCTTGAGGTCGCTGACAATAGCGGCGCGAGAAGGGTGCAGTGTATCAAAGTGCTCGGCGGTTCACGTCGGCGGTATGCAAGTGTAGGCGATGTGATAAAAGTCTCGGTGAAAGAGGCTGCGCCACGGGGTAAAGTGAAAAAGGGCGATGTATTGAGTGCTGTCGTTGTACGCACCAAGCACGGGGTCCGTCGTGGCGATGGATCATTGATTCGGTTTGATGAGAATGCTGCTGTACTACTGAACAATCAGAAGCAGCCAATCGGTACCCGCATATTCGGGCCAGTAACGAGAGAACTTCGTGGAGAGCAATTCATGAAGATCATATCTCTGGCGCCAGAGGTTCTGTAGGAGGGTTTATGCTCAAGATTAAGGTGAATGACGAGGTGGTGGTTACTACCGGTCGTGACAAGGGGAAACGAGGCAAGATTGCTCGCATCCTTGGCAGCAAAGTTGTTGTTTCCGGCGTCAATATCGTTAAGCGTCATCAAAAACCGGTTCCCCAGCGAAATGTGGCTGGTGGCATTGTCGAAAAGGAACTGCCGATTGATGTGTCCAATGTTGCTATCTGGAACCCTGGCACGCAGAAAGCTGACAAAATTGGTATTCGTCTTGAGGACGGCGGCAAACGAGTCCGCTTTTTTAAGTCTACACAAGAAGTTATAGCGTAAAGGTGGTGTCGCGATGAGCGCGTTAAAGAAAACATACTCCGATAAGATTGTTCCTGCGCTTAAAGAACAGTTCGGGTATGCGAGCGTCATGGAGGTCCCGCGGATCACCAAGATTACGCTGAACATGGGCGTAGGCGAGGCCGCGCAGGATAAAAAGGCGATTGATGGCGCCGTTGCCGATATGACAGCGATTTCTGGTCAGAAGCCCGTGGTTACCCTGGCGAGAAAGAGTATCGCCGGTTTCAAAATACGTCAGGGTTGGCCAATCGGGGTAAAAGTTACACTCCGTGGCCAACGGATGTATGATTTTCTGGAACGCCTCATCGGTGTTGCCATCCCACGTATCCGCGACTTTCGTGGTCTCAACCCTAAGTCGTTTGACGGTCGTGGCAACTACAGCATGGGCATCAAAGAGCAGATTGTGTTTGCTGAGATCGATTACGATAAGATCGACAAGTTGCGTGGGATGGATATAACAATCACAACCACAGCCAAAACCGATGACGAGGGTCGCGCATTGTTGCGAGCCTTCGAGATGCCCCTGCGTTAACCGAGGACTAGACGTGGCAAAGACTTCAATGATTGAGCGCGAAAAGAAGCGCGCTAAAACGGTACAAAAGTTCGCCAAAAAACGCGCAGAACTGAAGGCAAAGATTTCTGATGTGTCCACTCCTGATGCTGAGCGTTGGGAGGCTGTGTTGGCGCTGCAAAAGCTTCCGAGGGACTCGGCTCCTGTTCGCAAGCATAATCGTTGTGGAGTAACTGGCCGTCCTCATGGCTTTTATCGCAAGTTCGGTCTTGGCCGAAACAAGCTCAGAGAGTACGCGATGAAAGGCGACATCCCCGGATTGGTCAAGGCAAGTTGGTAGGAGAACAGCCATGAGTATGCAAGATCCAATTGCCGATATGCTGACTCGTATCCGCAACGGTCAACTAGCCAAGAAGGCTCAAATTGTAATGCCATCCTCCAAAATCAAGGTGGCTATCGCCAGGGTGTTGGCTGACGAGGGCTACATTTCGGCGTTGAAGGTGGTTACTGGACCGAAGCCCGAGTTGGTCATCGATCTCAAGTACTATCAAGGCAAGGCGGTCATTGCGAGCTTGGAGCGCGTGAGTCGTCCAGGTCTGCGGGTCTACAAACACAAAGGCGGACTGCCAAAGGTTCTTGGCGGTCTTGGTGTAGCGATCGTATCTACTTCCAGCGGTGTGATGACCGATCGTGCTGCTCGTGCAGCCGGAGTGGGTGGCGAAGTGCTTTGCCTCGTCAGTTGATGAATAGGTGCTGATATGTCAAGAGTTGGAAAAAACCCGATTGCTCTCCCTTCTGGCGTTAAGGTGGAAAACGTGGACGGCACAGTTACGGTTGCCGGACCGATGGGAAATCTTCAATTTTCGCTTGGAGTCGGAGTCGCGATAGCGGTCGAGGACGGTAAGCTCGTTGTTTTGTCTAGTGATGAGGCAACTTCTTCGGCAATCCGCGGAACTACGCGTGCAATTCTTCAGAACATGGTTAATGGCGTGTCCAAAGGGTACGAGCGCAAGCTTGAGCTTGTAGGCGTTGGATACAGAGCAGCTGCTAAAGGGGATACGGTGAGCCTTTCTCTCGGGTTTTCGCATCCGGTTGAATTCCCTCTGCCATCTGGCGTAACGGCTGCCACCCCGAGCCAGACGGAGATTGTGCTCAAGTCGATAGATAAGCAGTTGCTGGGGCAAGTTGCAGCGAAAATTCGTGGCTTCCGGCCGCCGGAGCCATATAAGGGCAAAGGTGTCAGGTACTCTGGCGAAGTCGTCAAGCAGAAAGAAGCGAAGAAGAAGTAAGGGGGACTTGTAAATGAATGGCAAGAAATCGTCTAGAGTCCGCCGGTCTCTGAGTACGCGTCTTAGAATTCGCCAGCAGGGTGCTGTTCGACTCTCTATTCACCGGACGAACTCGCATGTTTATGCTCAGGTTATTTCCGCGTGTGGCGGTCGCGTTCTCGCGTCGGCGTCGACGTTAGAGGCCTCCTTTAGCGGTGCAACCTGTAATTCAGCGTCGGCAGCTGCAGTTGGCAAGCTGATAGCTGAGAGGGCCAAATCGGTTGGTGTCGTCAAAGTTGCCTTTGACCGCGCTGGCTTTAAGTACCATGGCAAGATCAAGGCTCTTGCTGATGCGGCGCGTGAGCACGGACTGGAGTTTTAATAGAGGCTGTTATGGCAAAGATTGAAGATAAGGCTGAAGGCCTCCAAGAGAAACTGGTCCAGGTCAACCGTGTAGCAAAGGTTGTCAAGGGCGGACGTATTTTTGCATTTACTGCGCTGACCGTGGTTGGCGACGGAAAAGGAAAGGTTGGCTTTGGCCGCGGTAAAGCTCGTGAGGTTCCGCAAGCCATTCAGAAGGCGCTTGAGGCTGCCCGCAAGAATATGATCAAGGTGGAGTTGGCTGGTTCGACAATACAGCACCCCATTCGAGCGCGCCATGGAGCATCGGGCGTATACATGCAGCCAGCGTCCGAGGGTACCGGAGTAATCGCAGGCGGTGCCATGCGTGCTGTGCTTGAGGTGGCTGGTATACAGAACGTGTTGGCGAAGTGCTACGGGTCAACGAATCCGGTCAATGTCGTGAGGGCAACGTTCGAAGGGCTTAGAGCCATGTCGTCGCCTGAGCAAATTGCGGCGAAGCGCGGAAAGAGCGTCGCTGAGATCTTGGGCTGAGGTAGAGAATTGTGAGCACCAAATTAAAAGTTACGCTTGTTAAAAGCACCTCCGGTCGTCCGGTACGGCATCAGAATACAGTTCGAACCCTTGGGCTCCGCCGAATTGGGCATAGCGTGGTGGTTGAGGATACCGTGAGTTTTCGAGGGATGATTGCGAGCATTTCGCATTTGTTGAAGGTTGAGGCCAGCGTATGAAGTTGAACAAACTGTCCCCGGGTGTCGGTGCGAAGCAGACGAAGAAACGCCTTGGCCGTGGTCTTGGCAGTGGATTGGGTAAAACGGGCGGTATGGGCCACAAGGGGCAAAAGGCACGCGCAGGCGGCGGCATTATGCCTGGTTTTGAAGGCGGCCAGATGCCACTCCAACGCAGGTTGCCCAAGTTTGGCTTTACCTCGGTCAAATTGAGAGAGACGGCGCAAGTGAGGCTCTCTGAATTGTCAAAACTTGCTGGCACTGATGTGTCGCCAGAGACCCTGAAATCGGCTGGCCTGGTCCGGAAGGACAAGCGGTTTGTTCGGATCATGCTGTCTGGTACGGTGACGCGCGCCTACGTGGTTAGTGGCGTAGCAGTCACGGCGGGTGCGCGGGCTGCGATTGAAGCAGCTGGCGGCAGGGTGGAAGCCTGATATTATGGCGAAGGTCCCTGCTGCTCAAGGATCGACAGCGTCGAATGTGCCGCCGGAACTCGTCCGGCGTGTCACTTTTCTGTTGCTTGCTATTCTCGTTTATCGCGTAGGGGCGCATATTCCCGTCCCCGGTATCGACCCGCTTCAGTTAAAGCGGATATTCGAGCAACAGCAGGGGACCATCTTAAACCTTTTTAATATGTTCTCTGGCGGCGCGTTAGAGCGGATGAGCGTTCTGGCGTTGGGCATAATGCCGTACATTTCGGCATCCATCATTATGCAATTGCTGCAGGCGGTTTATCCGTATCTGGAGCAGTTGCGTAAGGAGGGTGAGGCCGGTCGTCGGAAGCTGTCACAGTACACCAGATACGCGACCCTGGTGCTTGCTGGTTTGCAAAGCTTAGGGATGGCTCTGGGACTTCAGTCCCAGGGTGTCACAATACTGACTGGCTTTGCGTGGATTTTTCCTGCAGTTGTGGTGCTTACGACTGGAACGATGTTTCTGATGTGGCTCGGCGAACAGATCACCGAACGTGGCATTGGGAATGGGATATCGATGATTATTTTTGCCGGAATCGTGGCTGGGCTGCCCAAGGCGCTGTGGCAGGCTCTCGAGTCGACCCGGCAGGGTGAACTAAATGAGTTTTTGCTCGTAGCGCTTTTAGTGGTGGCGGTAGCAGTAGTTGCGGGTGTTGTTTTTATGGAGCGGGCCCAACGGCGCATAACCATAAGCCATGCTCGCAGGCAGCAAGGCCGGGCGGCATATCAGACCCAAAACAGCCATCTTCCACTTAAGATCAACATGGCGGGTGTGATTCCACCTATCTTCGCGACGAGTATTCTGCTTTTCCCGGCCAGTCTTGGAACTTGGTTTGGGGAGAGCCAGTACCTTGGATGGCTTCAGGACGTAGCACTCCTGCTCGGTCCCGGGCAACCACTTTACGTGATTCTGTTTACGGTCGGCGTCATATTCTTTTGTTATTTCTATACGGCTCTGATGTTCAATCCAAAGGACGTGGCTGAAAACTTGAAGCGGTCTGGGGCGTTTATCCCAGGTATCCGTCCTGGTGAACAAACCGCGAAGTATATTGATGGCGTTCTGGGGCGCCTCACCATCGTGGGAGCCATATACATCACGGCGGTGTGTCTCCTGCCGACTGCGCTTCAGGCGTTCGGCAAGGTGCCCTTCTATTTGGGTGGTACGAGTTTGCTAATCGTCGTGGTTGTTGTCATGGATTTCATGGCTCAGGTCCAATCTCTGAGTCTGTCGCATCAGTATGAGCCTCTCATGCGGAAGTCAAATCTCCGCAATTAAGTCTGTTTGGAGTAGAAGATGAAAGTAAGAGCATCGGTGAAGAAACTCTGTCGGAACTGCCGCGTTATCCGTCGGCGTGGGTCCGTGAGGATTATTTGTAGTGCAGAACCGCGGCACAAGCAGCGTCAAGGCTGAGGATTATCATCGGTTTAGTTGCATTTTTTAGGGCGCGGGGGTAGTATTTCGCGCCCGTCCGACAACCGGCGACTGGGCCGGATCAATTTGGAGTTTGCTAGATGGCTCGTATCGCGGGTGTAAACATCCCAGACAACAAGCATACCGTCGTTTCTTTGACGTACATCTTCGGGATTGGGAAGACTACTGCAAAGCAGATCTGTGAAGCAGTGGGTGTGAACCCGACGACGAAGGTAAAGGACCTAGGGGAAGAGATGCTTGACACGCTTCGAAATGAAGTTGCCAAGCGTTCCACCGAAGGCGACTTGCGTCGTGAAATTTCTATGAATATCAAACGTTTGATGGACCTTGGGTGCTACCGCGGCCTCCGTCATCGTCGTGGGTTGCCGGTTCGTGGGCAGCGCACCAAAACTAACGCTCGCACCCGTAAAGGGCCGCGCAAGCAAATTCGCAAGTAAAAATTGGCTGGATGAGATATGGCGAAAGCTAAGGCTGCGGCCCGCGTAAGAAAAAAGGTACGGAAGACTGTTGTTGATGGAATGGCGTTTATCAACGCCAGTTTCAACAACACGATCGTAACGCTCACCGATCGTCAGGGTAATACCTTGAGTTGGGCCACGGCCGGCGGGTCGGGTTTCCGGGGATCCAGAAAGAGCACGCCGTTCGCGGCTCAGGTGGCAGCTGAGAAAGCTTGCCAACTGGCACAAGAGTACGGTTTGAAGAACGTTGACGTTATGGTGAAGGGGCCGGGGCCTGGGCGCGAATCCGCCGTAAGGGCTCTTCATGCATCGGGGATTCGAGTCAATAGCATCACTGACGTCACCCCTATTCCCCATAACGGATGCCGCCCCCCGAAGAAGCGTCGGGTATAACAGGAGATATTTATGGCACGCTATTTGGGACCAAAGTGCAAGCTGTCCCGCCGCGAAGGTGTTGATCTTGGGCTTAAGAGCGGCGTAAAGGCTCACGAGTCCAAGTGTCGGTCAGAGAAGGCTCCAGGCCAGCACGGAGAGCGGCGTGGTCGGTTGTCTGATTACGGCACGCAACTGCGTGAGAAGCAAAAGGTTCGACGCATCTACGGCATCTTGGAGCGTCAGTTCCGCAAATACTATGCCGAGGCCTCTCGTCGCAAAGGTGCGACTGGTGAAAATTTGCTTCAGATGTTGGAGTGCAGGCTCGACAACGTTGTCTACCGCATGGGGTTTGGAGCCACAAGGGCTGAGGCGCGTCAACTTGTCAGCCATAAGGCGATAAGTGTCAACGGTAAGACAGTCAATATACCTTCCTATCAGGTGAAGACGGGCGACGTTGTTTCGGTGCGCGAGGGTTCGAAATCCCAACTGAGAATCGGATCGGCGGTCGAACTGGCTGAACAACGTGGCTTCGTAGCATGGGTAGAAGTTGATACCAAGAAGAAGGAAGGGGTGTTCAAGTCTATCCCTGAGAGGATGGATCTTCCCTCTGACATCAACGAAAATCTTATCGTCGAACTTTACTCCAAGTAATCGGACCCCCCTGAGGTTGTTAATAAGATGCAACGTTCTGTTTCCGAGTTTCTGACGCCTAAGTCTATCGCTGTTCAACAAGTCACCGCTACGCATGCAAAGGTGACTCTTGAGCCTCTTGAGCGTGGATTTGGTCACACCTTGGGTAATGCGCTTCGGCGCATTTTGCTCTCGAGCATGCCGGGAGCGGCTATTACTGAAGTGGAGATTGATGGCGTTCTACATGAGTACAGCACGCTCGAGGGTGTTCAGGAGGATGTCCTGGATGTCCTGCTGAACTTGAAGGGCGTGGCTGTTCGCATGGCGGACAAAGAGGAAGCGCTTGCGACGCTTCAAAAGGATGGTCCAGGGTTCGTATATGCCGGCGACATCAAGAGCGAAAGCGGTGTTGATATTGCGAATAAGGGCCATGTCATCGCAAATCTTAGCAGTGGTGCCAAGCTCAACATGAAGCTTAAGATCGCAAAGGGCAGGGGCTATGTGCCAGCCGATGCGGCCGAGGGCGAATTCGAGGCTCGCGGTATCGGTCGTTTGTTGCTTGACGCATCTTTCAGCCCTGTACGGCGCGTTGCGTATGTGGTTGAGAGTGCGCGCGTTGAACAACGCACTGATCTTGACAAGCTTGTCATCGATCTTGAGACCAATGGAACGATTGATCCTGAAGATGCAATCCGGCGCGCGGCGACCATTCTGCAGCAGCAGCTCTCCATTTTTGTCGATCTTGAGAAGGAGTCTGCGCCTGAGCCCACGGAAGAGCGAGAGGAGATCGATCCGATATTGCTCCGTCCGGTTGATGATCTCGAATTGACTGTACGCTCTGCAAATTGCTTGAAGGCAGAGAACGTGTATTACATCGGGGACTTGGTTCAACGGACTGAGGTTGAGTTGCTTAAAACGCCCAATTTGGGCAAGAAGTCGCTCACTGAAATCAAAGATGTTCTGGCTTCAAAGGGCCTTTCCCTTGGAATGCGGTTGGAGAATTGGCCTCCCGCAAGTCTCAAGGACGACGAAAGAGTGCTGAAGAAGCGTTGAGAAAATATTGGGCCTTCGGGCTCGGCAGGAAGTGAATTATGCGTCACCAAAAAAGTGGAAGAAAGTTCAACATGGACAGCAGCCAGCGCGATGCGCTGTTTCGCAGCCTGTCTGTTGCATTGATCGAGAATGAAGCAATCAAGACGACCTTGCCGCGCGCAAAGGAGTTGCGTCGCGTTGCTGAGCCACTGATTACCTTGGCAAAGGTCGATTCCGTAGCCAACCGTCGCTTGGCGTTCTCCCGGACGCGCGATAAAGCTGCTGTCGGCAAACTGTTTACGGAGCTTGGTCCTCGTTATAAGGCCCGTCCCGGTGGATATATCCGCATTCTCAAGTGCGGCTTTCGTGCTGGGGACAAGGCACCTATGGCCTATGTCGAACTGGTTGATCGTCCGGCCGGTGAAGCAGTAGAGGACAGTGCGGATTAATATCCTGCTGACTAGCTGATTGTTAGTTGA
>Ga0255288_1000043_pt1 | contig 13002 bp, 9 predicted proteins | sample AtltaT_38_FD_183682 | JGI IMG/M metagenome (GOLD analysis project Ga0255288, IMG submission 183682) | Metatranscriptome of freshwater microbial communities from Altamaha River, Georgia, United States - Atl_UVDOM_RepA_8d (Metagenome... | ecosystem: Environmental > Aquatic > Freshwater > River...
AAGGAAGAGGTCACGGGTTCAAGTCCCGTAGCTGGCTCTACATATTGCGCACTTGGAAGTTTTTATTGTAGGTTTAATATATTAATTAATTAAAATTTAGGAAAGTCATGGCTAAAGAAAGTTTCAACCGATCAAAGCCACACGTAAACATCGGAACAATTGGTCACGTTGACCACGGCAAAACAACATTAACTGCCGCAATTACAAAAGTGTTATCAGACCTAGGTCTATGCGCAGCGAGAAATTTTGACTCTATTGATAACGCTCCTGAGGAAAAGGAGAGAGGTATCACTATCAATACTTCTCACGTTGAGTATGAAACAGCTACAAGACACTACGCACACGTAGATTGTCCTGGTCACGCGGATTACGTTAAAAACATGGTTACTGGTGCCGCTCAAATGGACGGAGCTATCTTGGTAGTTGCTGCTACTGACGGACCAATGCCACAAACTCGTGAGCACATCCTTCTAGCTCGTCAGGTAGGTGTACCTAAAATCGTTGTATTCATGAACAAAGTGGATATGGTTGATGATCCTGAGTTATTAGAGTTAGTAGAAATCGAAATCAGAGAATTATTGTCATTCTATAGCTTCGAAGGTGATTCTATTTCAGTTATTCAAGGTTCTGCACTTGGTGCATTGAACGGTGAGCCGAAATGGGTTGATACAGTTAAAGCTTTGATGGATGCTGTAGATAAAGATATTCCAGTTCCTCCACGTGAGGTTGAAAAACCTTTCTTGATGCCAGTTGAGGACGTGTTCTCAATCACTGGTCGTGGTACTGTTGCTACTGGTAGAATCGAAACTGGTGTTATCAATGTTGGTGACGAGGTTGAGATCATGGGTATGCAAGAAGGCAAAAAAACATCTACTATTACAGGTGTTGAGATGTTTAGAAAATTATTGGATAGAGGTGAAGCTGGTGACAACGTAGGTCTACTTTTAAGAGGTATCGATAAAGAAGGTATCAAAAGAGGTATGGTTATGGCGAAACCAGGATCAATCACTCCACACAAAAAATTCAAAGCTGAGGTTTACGTATTGAAAAAAGAAGAAGGCGGACGTCACACTCCATTCCACAACAAATACAGACCACAGTTCTACCTAAGAACTACTGACGTAACTGGTGAGATTTCATTACCAGAAGGACGTGAGATGGTTATGCCTGGTGACAACGTTACTATCACTGTTGATTTGATCATGCCAGTTGCCTTGAACAAAGGTTTACGTTTCGCGATCAGAGAAGGTGGAAGAACTGTTGGTGCTGGTCAAGTACTAGAGATCTTAGACTAATAAACTGACCTTACTCAAAGGACTGAAGCTATCCCGATTTTCGGGATAGCTTTTAGTGTCCTTAAAAAGTTGGGCCTTTACGGGAGTAGCTCAATTGGCAGAGCGTAGGTCTCCAAAACCTGAGGTTGTGAGTTCGATTCTCCCCTCCCGTGCATAAAATAAAAGAAGATGAAAGCATATTTGGCAGACATATATAACGAATTGGTTTACAAAGTTTCTTGGCCTACTTGGAAAGAAATTCAAAGTACAGCTTTGTTGGTGTTGGCAGGTGTGGCAATATTTTCATTATTGATTTTCGGAATGGATTTCATTTTGAACTTTTTATCAGATTTCGTTTACTAGTAATTATTGAAGTATGGCAGAAGCAAAAACAAATAACGAATTGGTGCTGAAGTGGTATGTGGTACGCTCAATAAGCGGAAAAGAGAACAAGGTGCGTGAATATATCGAGAATGAGATTCGTGCTTTGGGATTAAGTGACTATGTTAAGCAGATATTAATTCCTACTGAGAAGGTTTACCAAATCAGAAAAGGAAAAAAGATAAGCAAAGAAAGAAACTTCTTTCCTGGCTACATTTTGATTGAGGCTGCTCTTACAGGAGAGGTTCCTCACGCAATTAAAAATGTAACTGGTGTAATTGGTTTCTTAGGCGATAAAAATGGCGCTCCAGTGCCGCTTAGATTATCTGAGGTGAACAGAATTCTAGGAAAAGTGGATGAGTTGGCTGAGTCCAATGAAGAAATTAGTATTCCTTTCATCGTAGGAGAAACCGTTAAGGTAATTGATGGCCCGTTCAACAGCTTCTCGGGTGTTATCGAAGAAATCAACGAAGAAAAGAAAAAAATTGAAAGTAATGGTGAAGATTTTCGGAAGAAAAACTCCATTAGAATTATCTTTCATGCAAGTAGAAAAAGAGTAATTGACAATTTAAAAAGAACAAAATGGCAAAGGAAATTACAGCGATAGTTAAATTGCAAGTAAGAGGTGGAGCTGCTAACCCAGCACCTCCAATTGGTCCGGCTTTAGGTGCTAAAGGTGTTAACATCATGGAGTTCTGTAAGCAATTTAATGCTAGAACTCAAGATAGACCAGGAAAATTGCTTCCAGCAGTGATTACTGTTTATTCAGATCGTTCATTCGATTTCATCATCAAACAACCTCCAGTATCTGCGCAATTGAAAGATCTTTCTAAAGTTAAAGAAGGTTCTGCTCAACCAAACAGAGTTAAAGTTGGTAAAGTAACTTGGGCTCAAGTTGAAGAAATCGCGAAAGATAAAATTGTAGATATGAACTGTTTCTCTTTAGAATCAGCAATGTCTATGGTTGCTGGTACTGCAAGAAGTATGGGTATCACAGTTGAAGGAGAATCTCCTTTAAAAAAGTAATTAAGTAGAATTATTAATAATTAGTTTGTTTTATGGCAAAGTTGACGAAGAATCAGAAGATGGCGCAGGCCAAATTTGACAACACTAAATCTTACTCTTTAGCAGAAGCTGCTAAAATTGTAAAGGAGATCACTTACACGAAGTTTGATGCTTCTGTGGATTTGAACATCCGTTTAGGAGTTGACCCTCGTAAAGCAAATCAGATGGTTAGAGGTATTGTTACTCTTCCTCACGGTACAGGTAAAGTAGTTAGAGCTTTGGTTCTATGTACTCCTGATAAAGTGAAAGAGGCGTTAGATGCAGGTGCTGATTATGCTGGTTTGGACGAGTATATTGAGAAAATTAAAGGTGGTTGGACCGATATCGATGTGATTATCACCATGCCATCTGTAATGGGTAAAGTAGGTGCTCTAGGTAAAGTGCTTGGACCACGTGGTTTAATGCCTAACCCTAAAGCTGGAACAGTAACCATGGAAATTGGTAAAGCTGTTACAGATATTAAGGGTGGTAAAATCGACTTTAAAGTAGATAAAAGTGGTATCATCCACGCTTCAATTGGTAAAGTTTCTTTCGATGCAGCTAAAATTGCTGAGAATGCAAACGAATTAATTTCAACTATCGTGAAATTGAAACCAACTGCAGCTAAAGGTGTTTATTTGAAGAGCGTAACGCTTTCAAGCACTATGAGCCCTGGTATCGCCGTAGAAGCTAACGCTTTTATGAATTAATAACGTCTGTTACGCGCCTTTATATAAATTAAAAACTCATGACAAGAGAAGAGAAAAATCAGGTAATCCAAAATCTGAAAGGTCAGTTAGAAGCAAATCCTAACTTTTACCTTACGGATATGTCTGAGATGACTGTTGAAGCTACCAATAGCTTACGCCGTCTTTTTCATGAACAAGGCATTAGAATTCAAGTTGTGAAAAATTCATTGCTTAAGAAAGCAATGGAGCAAGCTGAGGGAAGAGATTTCCAGGAGCTAATTGGCACATTGAAGGGTTCTACTGCTATTTTGTATACTGAATCAGGAAGTGCTCCTGCTAAGTTGATCAAAACGTTCAGAAAGAAAAATCCTAAGCCGCTTGTAAAAGCAGCTTTTGTAGAGGAATGTGCTTACATCGGTGATCAATTAGATGCACTTGCTTCCATCAAGTCTAAAAATGATCTCATCGCTGATGTTATTGCGTTGCTTCAATCACCTGCGAAAAATGTGGTTGGTGCTCTACAATCAGGAGGCAATAAGCTTTCAGGTATAGTTAAAACGTTATCAGAAAGACCAGAGTAATTAAAAATTAATTAACTAAGTATTTAAATTTAAATTCAAATAATCATGGCAGATTTAAAAGCGTTTGCTGAGCAATTAGTAAACTTGACAGTAAAAGAAGTAAATGAATTAGCACAAATCTTAAAAGATGAGTACGGTATCGAGCCAGCTGCTGCTGCGGTTGCAGTTGCTGCTGTAGGTGGTGCTGGAGGTGGCGAAGCTGCTGCTGAAAAATCTACTTTCGATGTAATCTTGAAATCAGGTGGTGCGGCTAAATTAGGTGTAGTGAAAATCGTAAAAGAAATCACTGGACTTGGTTTGAAAGAAGCTAAAGATCTTGTTGATCAAGCTCCGAAACCAGTAAAAGAAGGTCTTAGCAAAGCTGATGCTGAAGCGTTAAAAGCTCAGTTAGTAGAAGCTGGTGCTGAAGTTGAGTTGAAGTAATTCAATTCTCTTTAAAACTTAAAGGTTTAGTCTGTCCCGACAGTATGTCGGGATCAGACTAAGCCCTTTGTGCTATGTGAGCGTTCTCTTAGTATTAACTCTATAAATTCAAGATCCTTGGCAACAAAAGCAATTACAGAAAGACATAGTTTTGCCTCTGGCAAACGTCCGGAATATCCCGATTTCCTAGATATACAAATAGAGTCCTTTAGAAACTTTTTCCAACTGGAAACTACTCCTGAGAGCAGAGAAGACGAAGGTTTATTCAAAGTGTTCAGTGAGAATTTCCCAATCAGTGATTCAAGAAATCAATTTGTATTGGAATTTTTGGATTATTTCATTGACCCTCCAAGATATACAATTGAAGAATGTATTGAAAGAGGTTTAACTTATAGCTTACCGCTTAAAGCGAAATTGAAGTTATACTGTACAGACGAAGAGCACGAAGATTTTGAAACTATCGTTCAGGATGTATATTTGGGAACTATCCCTTATATGACTCCAAAAGGGACGTTTATTATCAATGGTGCTGAAAGAGTAGTTGTTTCTCAATTACATCGTTCACCAGGGGTTTTCTTCGGTCAAAGCCGCCACGCAAATGGCACTAAACTTTATTCTGCTAGAATTATCCCATTTAAAGGTTCTTGGATTGAGTTTGCTACCGACATCAACAATGTGATGTACGCATACATTGATCGTAAGAAAAAATTACCTGTTACCACTTTATTAAGAGCTATCGGATACGAAGGAGATAAAGATATCTTGGCGATTTTCGGGTTAGCTGATGAGATCAAAGTAAACAAAGTAAATCTTAAGAAGGTTGTTGGCCGTAAATTGGCTGCAAGAATTTTGAGAAGCTGGGTTGAAGATTTCGTGGATGAGGATACCGGCGAGGTTGTTTCTATCGAAAGAAACGAGGTAATTATTGATCGTGAAACTATTTTAGAAGATGATCATATCGACCAAATCGTTGATTCTGGTTCAAAAAGCATCTTGTTGCACAAACAAGATACTTCTGTAGTTGATTTCGAAATCATCTATAATACATTACAAAAAGATACTTCTAACTCAGAGAAAGAAGCTGTAGAGCAAATCTACCGTGTGTTAAGAAACGCTGAACCGCCAGATTTAGAAACTGCGCGTGGTGTTATCGACAAATTATTCTTCTCTGATACAAGATATGATTTGGGCGAAGTAGGTCGCTACAGAATCAATAAAAAATTAGGATTGAATATTCCTGATGATGTGAAAGTATTGACGAAAGAAGATATTATCGCCATCATTAAGTATTTGATTCAATTGATCAATGCTAAAACCGATATCGACGATATCGACCACTTATCTAATCGTCGTGTTAGAACAGTAGGTGAGCAGTTGTACGCTCAATTCGGTGTAGGTTTAGCAAGAATGGCTAGAACAATTCGTGAGCGTATGAACGTACGTGACAACGAGGTGTTTACAGCAACCGACTTGATCAATGCAAAAACATTGTCATCTGTGATCAACTCGTTCTTCGGAACAAACCAGTTGTCTCAATTTATGGATCAAACCAACCCATTGTCGGAGATTACGCACAAGCGTCGTCTATCAGCACTCGGGCCAGGTGGTTTATCTAGAGAGAGAGCAGGTTTCGAGGTTCGTGACGTTCACTTTACACACTACGGACGTTTATGTACAATTGAAACGCCAGAGGGTCCAAACATCGGTTTGATTTCTTCATTGTGCGTTTATGCAAAAATCAACCGTTTAGGTTTTATCGAAACTCCATACAGAGTAGTGGAAAAAGGTAAGGCTAATTTCGATGAGTTTAAATATTACAGTGCTGAAGAAGAGGAAGGTAAATTGATTGCTCAAGCTACTGAAGCTGTGAACGATAAAGGTGCCTTTGTAAGCAAAGCTGTTAAAGCTCGTTTGGATGCAGATTATCCGGTAATTGCTCCCGAGCAAGTACAATTGATGGATATCGCACCAAATCAAATTGCTTCAATTGCCGCTTCATTGATTCCTTTCTTAGAGCATGATGATGCGAACCGTGCCTTAATGGGATCTAACATGATGCGTCAAGCTGTTCCTCTATTGTCGCCTCAAGCGCCAATCGTTGGTACTGGTTTAGAGAAAGATGTAGCTAAAGATTCACGCGTTTTAATTAATGCTGAAGGTTCTGGAACTGTTGAGTACGTGGATGCTGAAGAAATCAGAATCCGTTACAACAGAACTGATGAAGATAGATTGGTAAGCTTCGAAGATGATTTGAAATCTTACAAATTAACTAAGTTCAAAAAAACCAACCAAAGTACTTGTATGAACTTGAAACCTATCGTTAAGAAAGGTGACAAAGTTTCTAAAGGTCAAGTATTGTGCGAAGGTTATGCAACAGAAGGTGGTGAGTTGGCTTTGGGTATCAACCTTAAAGTTGCCTTCATGCCTTGGAAAGGATATAACTTCGAGGATGCGATTGTTATTTCTGAGAGAGTTGCAAGAGAAGATTTATATACATCTGTTCACATCGAAGAGTTTGTAATGCATGTTCGTGATACGAAAAGAGGTATGGAAGAATTAACTTCTGATATCCCTAACGTATCTGAAGAGGCCACAAAAGACTTGGATGAGAATGGTATGATTAGAATTGGTGCTCAAATAAAGGAAGGTGATATCTTAATTGGTAAAATCACTCCTAAAGGTGAAACAGATCCAACTCCTGAAGAAAAACTCTTGAGAGCTATCTTTGGTGATAAAGCTGGTGATGTTAAAGATGCATCGTTAAAAGTTCCACCTTCAATGACAGGTGTTGTTATCGACAAAAAATTATTCTCTCGTGCTGTTAAAGACAGAAAAGCTAGAACAGAAGAGAAAGCAATTTTGACTAAAGTTGATGAAGAACACAGAAAGAAATTGTTGGAGTTAAGAGCTGTTTTCTTTGAGAAATTAATGACCTTGATCGATGGAAAAGCATCTGCAGGGGTATTCAACAACTACAAAGAAGAAATCGTTCCTAAAGGAAGTAAGTTCACTAAAAAAGTGATTGCCGATATCGACTACGATGTGGTTAATCCTTTAAACTGGACTGCAGATAAGAAAACCAACGATTTAGTGAAGAGATTGATTCACAATTTCAACATTCAATCAAGTGACTTGTTAGGATACTACAAACGTAAGAAGTTTACCATCACTGTTGGTGATGAGCTTCCTGCAGGTATCTTGCAATTGGCTAAAGTTTACATCGCACAAAAACGTAAGTTGAAAGTGGGTGATAAAATGGCTGGTCGTCACGGTAACAAAGGTATTGTAGCAAGAATCGTTAGAGATGAGGATATGCCATTCTTAGAAGATGGAACGCCGGTAGATATCGTATTGAATCCACTAGGGGTACCTTCAAGGATGAACTTAGGACAGATTTACGAGACTGTTTTGGCTTGGGCCGGACAAAAACTTGGAATGAAGTTCGCAACGCCGATTTTCGATGGTGCTTCAACTGATACCATCACAGAATACACTAAAAAAGCAGGTATCCCAGTAAATGGAGAAACTTACTTATTTGACGGTGGAACAGGTGAGCGTTTTGATAAGCCAGCAACTGTTGGTATTATCTACATGCTGAAATTAGGTCACATGGTTGACGATAAGATGCATGCGAGATCAATCGGACCATACTCACTTATTACACAACAACCATTGGGTGGTAAAGCTCAGTTTGGTGGTCAAAGATTTGGTGAGATGGAGGTTTGGGCACTTGAAGCGTTTGGTGCTGCTAATATCCTTCAGGAAATATTGACTGTTAAGTCGGATGACGTGGTAGGTAGAGCAAAAGCTTATGAAGCTATTGTTAAAGGTGAGCCAATGCCAGAGCCGGGAATCCCTGAATCATTCAACGTATTGTTGCATGAGTTAAGAGGTTTAGGTTTGAACATTACTCTTGATTAATCCGATTTAAGAAACAGATTGTTGAATTTTATAATTAATAAAATACATGGCATTTAGAAAAAACAACAAGGTCGCTCCAAAATTTGACAAGATTACCATTAGTCTTGCGTCACCAGAAATGATCCTTGAAAGATCAAGTGGTGAGGTTTTAAAGCCAGAGACCATTAACTATCGTACTTACAAACCAGAAAGAGATGGTTTGTTTTGCGAGAGAATTTTTGGTCCGGTTAAAGACTGGGAGTGCCATTGCGGTAAATACAAAAGAATTCGTTATAAAGGAATTGTTTGCGACCGCTGTGGTGTTGAAGTAACTGAGAAAAAAGTACGTAGAGAGAGAATGGGGCATATCCAATTGGTTGTTCCTGTTGCTCACATCTGGTATTTCCGTTCTCTTCCAAACAAAATAGGTTACTTGTTAGGTTTACCTACTAAGAAACTCGACATGGTAATTTACTATGAGAGATATGTGGTAGTGAATCCTGGTGGAGCTACTAAAAAAAGTGGTGAAGAGTTAGCAGTAATGGATTTCTTGACTGAAGAGGAATACTTAGATATCTTGGATACTCTTCCGAAAGAAAATCAATACCTAGACAACACAGACCCTAATAAGTTTGTAGCGTTAATGGGTGCTGAAGCGTTGTATGAATTATTGAAAAGAGCTGATTTAGATGCTATGTCGTATGATTTACGTCACCGCGCTAACACAGAAACTTCTCAACAAAGAAAGAACGACGCATTAAAAAGATTACAAGTAGTAGAGGCTTTCCGTGCTTCTGCTAAAAATATCGAAAACCGTCCTGAGTGGATGATTGTGAAAGTTGTTCCGGTGATTCCACCAGAATTACGTCCGCTTGTACCTCTTGATGGTGGTCGTTTCGCGACTTCCGATTTAAATGACTTGTACAGACGTGTTATTATCCGTAACAACCGTTTGAAAAGATTGATCGAAATCAAAGCTCCTGAAGTAATCTTACGTAACGAAAAACGTATGTTGCAAGAGGCTGTTGATTCATTATTCGACAACTCAAGAAAAGCGAATGCAGTGAAGACTGAAGCCAACAGAGCTTTAAAATCTTTATCTGATAGCTTGAAAGGTAAATCTGGTCGTTTCCGTCAGAACTTATTAGGTAAAAGGGTTGACTACTCTGCGCGTTCTGTAATCATAGTTGGTCCAACTTTGAAATTACATGAGTGTGGATTGCCAAAAGACATGGCAGCTGAGCTTTACAAACCGTTCATCATTCGTAAAATGATTGAAAGAGGTATTGTGAAAACAGTTAAATCGGCTAAGAAAATTGTTGATAGAAAAGATGCTGTTGTTTGGGATATTTTAGAAAACGTATTGAAAGGACATCCAGTGCTTTTAAACCGTGCCCCAACATTACATAGAATGGGTATCCAAGCTTTCCAACCTAAGTTGATTGAAGGTAAAGCTATCCAATTGCACCCATTAGTATGTTCTGCATTCAACGCCGATTTCGACGGTGACCAGATGGCGGTGCATTTACCACTTGGTAATGCTGCGATTTTGGAAGCTCAAATGTTGATGTTGGCATCTCACAATATCTTGAACCCTGCGAATGGTGAGCCTATTACGGTACCATCTCAAGACATGGTTCTTGGTTTGTATTACATCTCTAAGGGAAGAAAATCTACAGGTAAAAACGATAAAGTAAAAGGTGAAGGTCTTACTTTCTACAGTGCTGAAGAAGTAATCATTGCGTACAATGAAGGTAAAGCTGATTTGCACGCTTGGATTAAAGTTAAGACTACTGTTAGAAAAGACGAGCAATTAGTTACTGAATTGGTCGAAACAACTGTAGGTCGAGTATTATTCAATGAGGTTGTGCCAGCTGAAGTTGGATTCATCAACAAATTATTGACTAAAAAAGATTTAAGAAATATCATTTCTCACGTATTGAAAATTACAGGAATGGCTAAAACAGCTGAGTTCTTGGATAATATCAAAAATCTTGGTTTCTATCACGCATTTAAAGGAGGTTTATCATTCCGTTTAAGTGACGTTATTATTCCAGATGAGAAAGATTCATTAGTGAAGAAAGCTGCTGAACAAGTAGAAGAGATTCAGAACAACTACAACATGGGATTCATCACCAATAACGAACGTTATAATCAGGTGATTGATATCTGGGGTAGAGCAAATACAAGATTAACAAGCCATTTGATGGATCAGTTGAAAAACGATCAACATGGTTTCAACTCTGTATTTATGATGTTCGACTCTGGTGCGAGGGGTTCTAAAGAGCAGATTCGTCAGTTATCAGGTATGAGAGGTTTGATGGCTAAACCGCAAAAATCGGGAGCTACCACACAATCGATTATCGAGAACCCGATTCTATCGAACTTTAAGGAAGGTCTTTCGATTTTGGAGTACTTTATTTCAACCCACGGTGCGCGTAAAGGTTTGGCCGATACGGCTCTTAAAACTGCCGATGCTGGTTACTTAACAAGAAGATTAGTTGACGTTGCGCAAGACGTAATCATCAACGAAGAAGATTGTGGTACTTTAAGAGGTTTAGAAATGACAGCCTTGAAGAAAGATGATGAGGTTGTAGAATCTTTAAGAAGTAGAATTTTAGGTAGAACTTCAGTTCACGATTTATATCATCCACAAACTGGCGAGTTAATCGTTGGTTCTGGTGAAGAAATCAATGAGTCTGCATCTGATATCATCGAAGCATCTCCAATTGAGATGGTTGAGATTCGTTCGGTGCTTACTTGCGAAAGCGAGCGTGGAGTATGTGCTAAATGCTACGGAAGAAATCTTGCAAAAGGTAAGAAAGTTCAAATAGGTGAGGCAGTAGGTGTAATTGCAGCACAGTCAATTGGTGAGCCAGGTACTCAGTTAACATTGAGAACCTTCCACGTTGGGGGTACTGCATCAACCATCACTACCGATTCTAAAAACATTGTTAAATACGATGGTATACTTGAGGTTGATGAGTTGAGAACCGTTAAGAGCAAAAACGAAGAAGGTGAAGAAATTGAGATGGTGATTGGTCGTTCAGCTGAGATGAGAGTTGTAGATGAAAAAACTAAGATTGTTTTAACTACTAACTTAATTCCTTACGGTGCTAAATTGTTCATCAAACCTGGCAAAAAAGTTAAGAAAGGTGATGTAGTAGCTGAATGGGATCCATACAATGCGATTATCCTTTCTGAATTTGAAGGTAAAATTCAATTCGAACATATTGAAGAAGGTGTTACTTACCGTGTAGAAGCCGATGAGCAAACTGGTTTTGAAGAGAAAGTAATCGTTGAGAGTCGTGATAAAAAGAAATCTCCTACAATCCACGTATTGAAAGGAAAAGACATTATCAAAACTTACAACTTACCAGTAGGTGCACACATCAATGTTGAAGAAGGTGCGAAAATTAAACCAGGTGATATTTTAGCAAAAATTCCTCGTGCTGCCGGTAAAGGTGGGGATATCACGGGAGGTTTGCCAAGAATTACCGAACTTTTCGAAGCACGTAACCCATCTAATCCAGCCGTAGTTGCTGAGGTTGACGGTATCGTTTCTTTCGGTAAAGTGAAAAGAGGTAACAGAGAGATCGTTGTTGAGGCTAAATCTGGTGAAATTAGAAAATACTTAGTACCACTTTCTAAACACATTTTAGTACAAGAGAACGATTATATTAAAGCAGGTATGCCTTTATCTGAGGGTGCAATCACTCCGATTGATATCTTAAGAATCAAAGGACCTACTCAAGTTCAAGAATACTTGGTGAATGAGATTCAAGAGGTTTATCGTATGCAAGGTGTACCTATCAACGATAAACACTTCGAGGTAATTGTTCGTCAGATGATGAGAAAAGTAGAAATCGTTGACCCAGGAGATACAAGATTCTTAGAGAAAGAAATTGCTAACAAGCTTGATTTCAACAAAGAGAATGACTGGATTTTCGGTAAAATGATTGTTACTGATGCTGGTGAGTCGGATACTTTGAAAGCCGGACAAATCATTTCTGTAAGAAAATTGCGTGATGAGAACTCTAAGCTTAAGAGAATGGATAAGAAATTAGTTGCTGCTCGTGAAGCAATTGCAGCTACTTCTAACACCATCTTACAAGGTATTACAAGAGCATCTCTTCAAACAAAATCGTTCATCTCTGCTGCATCTTTCCAAGAGACAACTAAAGTATTAAACGAAGCTGCTGTAAGCGGTAAAATTGACTACTTAGAAGGATTGAAAGAGAATGTAATTGTTGGACACAAAATTCCAGCAGGTACAGGTATGAGAGAATACAATGGCATTGTTGTTGGCGCGCAAGCTGATTACGATGATATCGTAGACGCTAAATCTAAAAAAGAGTTAGAGCAAGCTTAGTTTTTAAGTATGGCTGAAGAGTTAAAAAATAACCAATTGAATATCGAACTCAGCGAGGAAATCGCTGAGGGCGAATATTCAAATTTGGCTATCATTACGCATTCTACTTCTGAGTTTGTGATTGATTTCATTCGCGTTATGCCGAGTGTTCCAAAAGCAAGAGTGAAAAGTAGAGTAATCATGACTCCGCAGCATGCTAAAAGATTGATGAAGGCTTTGGCAGAGAATATAGCAAAGTTTGAGTCGCAAAATGGTGTTATCAAAGACATCGAAGCCGTAAATATTCCTATGAATTTTGGCGGTCCAATCGCTCAAGCATAGCTAATCAACAAGAAAAT
>Ga0255288_1000045_pt1 | contig 12867 bp, 9 predicted proteins | sample AtltaT_38_FD_183682 | JGI IMG/M metagenome (GOLD analysis project Ga0255288, IMG submission 183682) | Metatranscriptome of freshwater microbial communities from Altamaha River, Georgia, United States - Atl_UVDOM_RepA_8d (Metagenome... | ecosystem: Environmental > Aquatic > Freshwater > River...
ATCCAATATGCAGCTAAGGTATCAGGTGGTTCTGCGGAAAGCTTAAATGCAGCCATGATACAGCTATCTCAAGGTCTTGCTTCAGGTGAACTACGTGGTGAAGAACTTAACTCAGTTCTAGAACAAGCACCTCGTATTGCTCTTGCAATCGCTGATGGTCTTGGTATTCCTTTTGGTGAACTAAGAGAGTTAGCAAAAGAAGGTGGCTTAACTACTGAAAAAGTTCTACAAGCTTTAACTTCTCAGACAGCGAAATTAAAAGAAGAAGCCGCTTTAATGGGTACTACTGTTTCTAGTGGTTTCCAAGTTTTTAATGATGGTTTAACTCTGTTTATTGGAAAAATTGACCAAACTATTGGGCTAACTAGTTGGCTAGGTAATGGCTTAAAAACACTAGGTACTGTTTTTGCAGAAATGTCTAAAGGTGTTGGTAAAGATATTGAGACTATCAAAGAGTACTTCTCAGTAGCAATTGATATTGTTACTATTATTGGTTCTTTAGGTAGTGAGCTTATCTTCCAGCCTATTGCAGCCTCTTTTAAAGCTATGATCGACAGTATTGTATCTTATACAGGTACATTACTCTCTAGTGTAAAAGCGCCTTTTGAAGCTTTCTATAACTACGTAACTAACCTTTTCTATGAACTCTACATGTATGTCATCGGTAATAGTAAGTATCGAGAAACTATCGACGGAGTAGTAGAGTATACACAAGCTCTTTGGAGTAGAGTTAAGTCAGCTTATGACACCTTTAAAGCTGGCGTTATGCAAGTCTTTAATAGTGTCTCTATTTCAGTTGTAGGTATCTTTGCAGCTATTTCAGAACAAATTGTTTCTTCTATTAGTAACAATAAATACGCAGGTCTACTTTCTGATTTCATCGAAAATAACTTAAGCAAACCTATTGCTAACTTTAAACTAAATAGAGATCTAGGTGCTACACTTAAGTCTTCTTTAGAATCTGCTTTCTACGTATTCAAGACTAATTCACCTTTAGGTAAATCTATTCTTAATACTTATAACGCTTTTTCAAGAAGCCTAGATTCTGTTTTTGGCCGCACCTACCGTATAGCAAGAGACGTTTATAAAGCTAACCGCTATCTAGGTAAGAGTATTCTAACTAGTATCAAAGAAGCCGTTCTTGCTCCTATTCGTGCTTCTAGCACTTTAAAGTCGGCAGCTAAAGTGTTCTCTACTGTTTACACTACTGTCGGTAATTTCTTATCAAGAGTAAAAACAAAGATTTCAAGTATCTTTAGCATTTCTTTAAATATTTTAAAAGATCCTCTTGGTAAAGCTATTTCCCTTATCAAGTATCTGTCTGCACAACTACAAAAGTTTCTAACAGCGCCTTTCAAGTATATTGGAGACGCTTATGTAAAAGGTATTACCTATCTCAATACTAAGATCACTCAAGGAGCTAACTACCTAAGTAACTTGTTCTCAACTAGCCTTAGTGATGTTATCCTTGTAGGTACTCTTGGAGCTATTGCACTCTCTTTCGAAGGTGCTAGAGCTATTCTGTTTTCTGCATTAAAAAGGCTTATCTTTATTTCTTTCCTACCACTGCTCAACAATACTTTCGTAACAGGAGTTATTGGTCTTTGGAGTGAAAGCATTATCAATCATATTATTAAATCGTTTGATGCTAACTCTAAGCGACTTTCCTCTACTGCTACTAAAACTATTACAGATTCTCTCTTTGTAAGTGGAGCAGCAAACGAGAGTACAATTTCTCTGTTCTCTCGTTCTATTGCTAACGCACTAAATGCTGTTGGTGGTGCTGCTACAGGTGCTGTAGTAACTGCTATCACAGGGAGTGAAGCTGAGGGTATTAAAGCAGGTAAGAATTTAGGAGCTACTATTGGTCAAGTTCTAGGCGTGGCTGTAGCCGCAGCTTTCTTCTCTCCTGTTAGAGCTGTAATTAGTAATCTATTCTCTAATATCTTCTTCGACGAACTTCAAGGTAACGCTAGACGACTTCAAACAGGTTTGTTTAGTGTCTTCGACTCGAGTATGTCTGCTGCTTCCGTTAGAATCTTAGAAAGAAATATTCTCTATACTTTTAGAGTAGTATCTCGTTTAATGGGTATTGGTATTGGTTTAGCAGTAAGTGACAACTTAACCAAGTATTTAGGGGTAGACCCTAACTCTCTTGAAGGTTTTGGTATCAAAGTAGCTTCAGCTATCGGTGGTGCAATTGCACTAGGTATGGCTGGTCCTGCAATGCTTTCTGCACTAGCAGGGAGTAACAACGCTTTCTTAATGAATCTTGTTCGTTTCCTAACAGGTGTAGGTGCAAACAATGGTACTGTAGGTCTTGTAGGTGCTAGAGCTATTCTTGGGTTATTTGCTCGTGGTTTCACTGCATATACAGCAGTATACTCTGATATTGGCAGAGGTATCATCAGCAATCTAGCTGAATCTTTCAGTGCTGGTGCTAGTGCTTATACAGATATTATTCAAGCAGCTATTGTAACAATGTTTACTATTGGACCAAGATTACTTTCTGTTCTATACCAACGTGTTGGTGGAATCGGACTAGGTATTGTTGGTTTAATGGCAGTTACTGTTGCTGACAAAGCTCTTGTAAAAAACATGTTTGACACAGTAGGACTTGGTGAGGTTTATAGTGAGGCTCTCGTTAACGCTATTGCTGCTGGGGTAACTAGCAAGCAAGCAGGTTTTTCTAACAAAGTATCTGCTGCTATTGCTGCAGGTGTTGCTGGCGTTACTCTCGTTGGTGATGTTCTTGAAGAAAATGGTTCTGATGTTGGAACAAAACTAAAGACAGCTATGGAACATGCACTACTTGCAGGCTCCGTTTCAGGTGGTAATCCTTATGTAGTTGTTGGTGTTGGTATTGCTTCATTTATCTACCAAGGTCTTGATGACAAATGGAAAGCTAAAATCAATGAGTGGGTAGCTTGGGCTGCTCAGTTAATGGCTGATGCTTTCAAAGGTGAAACTTGGACTTCTATTGCAGACTCTTTTGCTGTTGGTTGGAATTTTCTGAAAGACACTATTACTAATGTAATTGATAGAATTATTAATGCAAAGAATGCTCTTCTTGAATTTCTAGGTATTAATAAAAAGTCTTACACTGATCCAAACAAGATTGCTAATCCTCAAGAGTACTTAGTTACCAGACAAATTGTACAAGAGCGTATAAATGATACTACTGCTAGACTACAAGAAATCGGTGTAGAGCTTCAAGGACTAAATAGCCATACCCAAGAATATAGAGACCTAGTTGCTGAACAAACTGTACTTACAGGAGAATTGACTAAGCTTAAACAAGATAATCAATCTCTAACTTTTGGTCCAGCTGGGAGATTCATTGGGATTCTTGCAGGCCAAAGAGAAAATCAAGCTGCAGCACTTGAAAAGATAACTAGCGATTCAGCTAGTAGAGTTAGATTAGATAAACTATTACTATCTAATACCCTATCTTTCACTGAAGGTGATATCTCTTCTCGTGTAGAGGCTATCCAAGGTTTACTCGACAGCTTAAGTGAATTTGATCCTGCGAATATTTCTGCAATGGAGACTCAGCTAAATAAGTTAGCTAGTGATAGACAGTTTGCTGTTGAACAAAGAGATACACTTGCAAAATCAGGTTTAGCAATTCCTAACCCTGATGGCCCACTATACCTTGGTATGGCAGCTCAATGGCAAGCTAAAGTTACTGAGCTTGATAGCTTAATCACTCCTTTAGAAACTAAATTAGAAACAGTTAGAGCAAACTCAGATCAAATTGAAGCTTTAAAATCACAGTTAAGTGCTGCTGTTGATGAAGTTTTATTAAAGAGTACAGAAGCTATCTACCAAACAAGAGATCTGAGTACTCGTATTTCAGGGAATATTGCACTCAACACACAAAGTTTCTTAGATCAGTCAAATAAATGGCGTCAAACTACTTCTGAACTTGAAGCAAGTAAACAGGATCTAGACGTTATTGCAATAGCTGTTCAAGGTTTTGTGAATAAACTAGCTATTGCTACAGGTGGTCTTCCTGATTCATCTGCTTTTCCACAAGCAGCTAGAGCAGGCTATGCAACTGGTGGTTGGGTTTCCGGTCCCGGTACTGGAACTTCAGACTCTATCCCTGCAATGCTATCGAATGGTGAATTCGTAGTTAATGCTAAAGCAACTAAGAAGTTCCTACCACTTCTGCAGAAGCTTAACAACGGTAAGATTGGTCACTTTGCTGATGGTACTCCTGGACCTATTTCAGGCGGGGTTCGTGTTACTAGTGCTCCACGAGTAACTGCTGTTGATCCTACTCTTTCTACTGTAGATAATCTCTATATTAATAGGGTTGACAATGCTCTCTATAAGTCTACCGTAGATCCTCTAAGTCCTTCTAGCGCGCTAGGAGTAAGCCAAGCTTTCACAGACGCTGTTAAGAATGGCGATATGATGGCACAGCTTCCTTATGACGCTATGCTTTCAGGTATTGGTTCTACAGTTGCTGCAGTACCTCTAGGAATTATGAAAGCTAATGGCTACATCAAAAACTTTGGAGAAGCAACTGAAGCTGCAGGCTCAGCCGCTGATAAAGCCTCTGATAAAGCAGGTAAAGGAGCTAAAAAGTACACTAACAAGTTTGAATCTGTTCTGAAACAGTTTGAAGACTTGAAGTCTTCTCTTGATCCTGAAGTATTAGGTTCTCTTAATGAGCAACAAGTACAGTCTGCTTTAGCTATTTCTCAACGCATTGATTCTCTTACAAAAGAAAGAAATTCGATGGTAGCAGGCTCAGAAGCAGCTAGAGCGGCTACAGAGGAAATTGCTAGGCTTAAAGATAAGTTCGATAGTATTGGTCAAGGCTCTGCTATGATGAGAGAAACTTTCCAACAGAACTTTACTGCTTTCCTTAAAGGGGAACAGTCTTTCTCAGACATGATTCATGGTGTTCTTGATACTCTTACTTCTGCTATTATCGACAAGTTTAGCCAAGCCTTTACAAAGAATCTCTTTAAATCTTTAGGACTAGATCAATTCTTCGATAATATTTTTAGTTCTATCTTTGATTCTCTAGCTAAATCAACTGGAGGAGGTAAAGGAGCTATTGGCTCTGCTATTGGTTCTGGTATTGGTAATTTTATTGCTAGTTTAGGTGGACTGGGAGGTAATTGGTTAGGAGGATGGGCTACAGGTGGCTATATCTCTGGTCCTGGAACAGGTACTAGTGACTCTATTCTTGCTAGATTGTCTAATGGCGAATATGTAATGAATGCAGCTACAACTAAACGTTGGCTACCTTTCTTAGAGACTATTAATGCTAATGACGGCAGACTACCTGCCTTCGCTAGTGGTGGGCTTGTAGGTCCAAGCAATCCTTCTGCTTTTACTTCAACAAATGGAAATAATAACGATAAGAACAAACAACAAGTGTTCAATATTAATGTTTCAGGTGATGTCTCCATGCAAACTCGTAAAGAAATTGCTCGTATGATTCCGGAGATCACCGCTGGGGTCAATATGACCAATCGCGAAAGAGGATCACGATAATGACAGTATATTATTTTGAGGGGAGTCCAATTGTGGCTCCTCTTACCATTGAGTCTAATGAACCAGTTTTTGCTGTAGACACAATCAACCTAAAACAACAGAGGGCATCGCAAGGTGCCCAACGTTGGGAACTAAGTTTTCAAGTACAAACACGAGATATTGAGGAAAACTACTTTGTAGATATCGTTTCTATGGCTAACCAAGCAAACACTATGGTAATGCCACAGCTACTTTCCGTTGACAAAAAGACTACACTACCAATTACAGGTGTTGCTGCTGCTGCAAACGCTGGTGCATCTTCTGTAAGTGTTAACTTTCCTTCTGATAACGGCTTTAGTTTTACAGAAGACTTTAGCAACGCTTACTGGACTAAGACAAGAGCAACGGTGACTCCCGATGCTACACTAGCTCCTACAGGCTATCAAGTTGCAGATGCTCTTATTGATGACTTAACTGCTTCTACAACCCACGTAGTTGGTCGCAGTGTTACTTTTGTTGCAGGTGTTAGTTATACTATCTCTATCTATGTAAAGCAACTCGCTAACCGTAATATCCGCTTAGATTTTCCAACAGCATTGTTTGGTGGTGTTTCTAGTGTGGGTGTATTCAACTCCGCTACAGGAGCAGTGCTTTCTGTTAGTGCAGGCACTACAGCTACTTCTGTTGATAGAGGAAACGGCTGGTATCAAGTATCAATTACTAAAACAGCAGTTACTTCAGGTTCAGGCACAGTAAACTTCTTTTTGACTAGTGGTACTGCTACTAGCTATTCTGGTGACGGAGTTTCAGGGGTTTATATCTGGGGCGCTCAGCTAGCTACAACCTCAGGTCTTCAACCTTACACCGTTTATTTCCTACCTAAAGGTTCTTTTATTAAGTTTAGTAATCATAGTAAAATTTACATGACAACAAATAACATTGAGACTCCCGGTGGTTCTGTTACTCTTCAGTTGTATCCAACACTGAGAGCTAACGTAACAGCAAACACTTCAGTTTTTCATCCGGGTTCTTCAACTAAGCCAACATTACAGTACTATCGGGATATTGACACTCTTCAAGGTATCATCTATGAAGACGGTGTCATCATGAATCCCGGTACAATCAAAATCATTGAGGCATTATAACATGAGACAATTAAGTGCGGCAGCTTTAGCTGCATTAAATCTAGATAATCCTACTTTCTTTATTCTGGCTAAAATCGAATTTAGTACAATTCTTAGAGCTACTAGCTTACCTTATGATGTAGTATTCAACGGTGCTACGTATCTTTCTTCTAACCCAATCTATTCTTTTGGTCCTCCTAGGGTTTCTAGCTCAGTAGACCGAGAAGTCTATGAACTTGCAATGCTAGACCATGATAACTCCTACCAAGCTTTCGCTAGATCAGGTGTTACCGGTTCACTCTTAACAATCTATGCAGGTTTTCTTGACTCTTCTAAGCAACCACTACTAGGTACTAATGATGTTTTTGTAGCTTATCAAGGTTACGTAGACTCTTGCAAGGTAGCTAATGATGGATCTTCTAAGCTTTTCTTAATTAGGGCTTCCTCTCCTATGGGTAACTTAGATGCTTCAGGAGGGTATATTGCTTCTAAAGACGGTATGGATCAAGTAAATACTGCGGATACTTCTTTTGATGATATTTACTCAGGTGGTAGATCAGTTTCTTTAAAGTGGGGTAAATCATAATGGTATTCTTTACAGTAGCCGCATTTGCAATGCAAGCTATTACGCTAGGCCAAGCTATTCTTAGTATTGGTATGACAGTAGCTTCTATTGCTTACCAACAGTCTAGAGCTAATAAGCTCAAAGCTGAAATGGATAAACGTAAACAAGTAAATGTTGCGGTAGATGGCGAACCTTTTTATCTACCTATTGTTTATGGTAGAGCTATGGTCTCTGGTGGTAAGACAAAACACTTACTAAAAAGCTCTTATGTGCATGCAGCAATTGCTCCTCCTACTTCTCGAAATCAAACCTTTGCTTCAAATCTATCAGCAAATAAATCTGGATCTAAAAGTGAATATCTTTTTGTTCAACAAGCAGTTGCTTATGGTGGTTTAAATCGTGTAGTAGACATTGTTGTTGATGACAAAAGTTGGGATGATCCTACACTACAACACGGTCAAAGAATTCACTTTTACCCTAGTGGTGGTGTTGCTGACCCAATGGCTACAGCTAATGGGATTCCTTCAACTAACACTTTCACAAATACTGCTTATGCTAGTATGTGCTTTAGGTTAAACAGAGAAGAGTACAATTATAACGGTTCACCCAACGTTAGCTTCTTTGTTGAAGGTATGCAGATTTATGATATTACTCTCTCTGCAGGAGTATACTCGCTTTCAGTAGCGAAGCAATACTCTAATAATCCTGCTCTAGTTCTTTTAGATTATCTAACTAATCCTGTGTATGGTAAAGGGTTAAATGTATCGGTTCTAGACCTAGAATCTTTCTATAAAGCTAAACTAATTTGTGATCAAATTGTTAAAACAGCCACTCCTATTGACGGTAGAGTCAACGGTAGACGTCCTGACGTTGAAAATGAAAATGGAACAATTACTACACAACCGGCTGTTGCTCCTCGTGATCTAAAACTCTATGAATGTAACGTAGTTCTCGATTCTGAACGTTCTATCCGTGAAAACATCGAGTTAATTCTAGAGTCTATGTCAGAGGCAGATCTTGTTTGGTCAGGCGGTAAGTACAAACTAACACTAGAATACCCTAAGACAGAAGCAGAACAACTAGCTCTTGTAAAAGCAAACATCACCCAAGATGATATTATTAGAGGCAAGGTTGAGCTAGACTGGCCCGACTCTTCTACCCGTTATGCTCAGGTAACTGCTCGTTTTCGTAGTGAGTTTGAAAACTTCTCAGACGATACTGTGACTTGGCCTCCTAGCTTTAGTACAGCTTATAATACCTATCTTGCAGAAGACTCTAATATTCTTCTTAAAACAGAAGTGTATCTACCTTGTACTTCAGATCCTTATCATGCTCTAGCTAAAGCAGAACAGATGGTTCGGTTCTCTAGGAAGGCGATGGTAGCTAAATTTACCGTAGGTAAGAAGGGTCTACTACTAGAACCCGGTGATATTATCAGTGTGACGGACGCTTCTACTAACCTCAACAACGAAATCATGAAAATACAGTCGATTAAACTTTCTGCTGATTTGACTGCTGAGGTTGAAGCTGTTCAGTATTCTTATACTACTTTTGCATGGAATGTTGCAGATGATATCGCTTATTCTAACAAGCTAGACTACTTCTATGCAGTAACGGCTCCTACTAACGTTGTCTTTAGCTCTAATAACTCTGCAGGTGTTTTTGGTGTTAGCTCTGGTAAGCTAACTTGGACTTTTCCTAATGATATCTCTGTTGCTGAATTCGTTGTTCAAACCTCAACAGATGGTGGAGTTAACTGGACAACACTAGGTACAACTCTGGCTCAATCTTTTGACTTAGCTGCTTTAAACAGTGGTGTATACCAGTTTGCTGTTCGTTCAAAGACACCTGTTGGTAGGTTATCTGATCGTGTTTTAGCAACTAATGGTGTAGACGGTACAACTACTTTTACTATTCAAAGAGCAACAACTGACCAAGTAACTGTAATTTACGCTAATACAGCAGATATCGCTACTAACACTCAAAGCTACACTATGGGAACTAACCAATACGTAGCTTACTATGTTTACTCTGGTAATCTTCCAACACTACCTCTAAGATCTGGCTTAACCTTCTCTAAATTCGTTGGTGACCCCGGAGCTAACGGTTTAAGTACTTTCTTAGCAACAATTTACCGAAGAAGTGCGACAGCTTTAACAGTTCCTACAGGTGGTTCTTATAACTTCGGTACTAAGACATTAACTGCTCCAACAGGTTGGTTCAGCACCCCACAAGCAGGTTCAGACCCACTTTACGTCTCTACTGCTCTTGCTTCAGTTCAAGGAACTACAGGGACAGACAGTGCATTAACTTGGTCTACTCCTATAGTACTTGCTCAAGACGGTATTCAAGGCGTACCCGGTGCTAACAATGCTGTTGTTACTCTTTACAATAAGAATACTTCACCTTCAACTCCGCCTACAGCCTTTACAGGTACTGCTACCTATACTTTCAGTACAGGTGCCGTAACAGGGTTGACCTTCAACGGGTGGTCTACAACTCCACCAACTCTCTCTAGTGGAGAGTACATGTGGGCAAGACAAGCAGTAGCCTCTTCTGCTAACTCAACTGATACAATTGCTATCGGTGAGTGGTCTACTGCAGTCGTTACCTCTTACGTAGGCACTAACGGTTCTCCCGGTTCTAACGGGTTGAATAGCGTTCCATTGTTCTTGTATAATAAGACGACAACAACAACTGCTCCTGCTGCTTTTACTGGTACGGCTGTATATACTTTCAGTACAGATACTCTCACTGGTTTGACACTGAACGGTTGGGCAAGAACTGCTCCTAGTATCGCTTCAGGAGAATACCTTTGGGTTCGCCAAGCTATCGCTTCTTCTTCTACAGATACCGATAACATCGCTATTGGAGAGTGGTCTGCTGCTGCTGTAGTAGGTGTAGGTGGTACTAATGGAACCAACGGTACAAACGGTACTAATGGTGTTAGAGGTGCGGGTTGGTGGCGTTATGACGCAGGTGCTGCAGACTTAACTACAGTTACTACAACTGCTGCTGTAAACGTATACTGGAATGCTCTTCATGATCCAGATATCACTCCTGTAAAAGACGATCGTTTTGTTATTGCTACTACACATACTAGTGGAACTAAAGCTTTTATTTATAATGGGGTAGATTGGATTTCTCAGGCTAACTTCCTCGACGGTAACTTACTAGTTGCTGGTACTATCACAGGCACTAAGTTAGCTGCAAATAGTATTATCACTAACTCAGGTCAAATCAATGATTTAACCGTTAACCGATTGAATCTTGGTTTAGGTTCTGTTACTAGCTATCAAGTAGCTAAGTACGCAATTAACCAGTCATTGACTGCTGCAACGTATGATACTTGGGAAATGATTTCTCAGACTTATAGCGTTGTGCTAGAGTCACCACAGACAAGTACACCTAGCTTTATTCGTTATCGTTCGTTCGTTAGTCCTGCTATTGGTAGAGGAGTTATTAACTATAACGATGCTACTATCACAAGTACGGGGGCTACTACTGTAAACTTAGCTAACTATAATCTATCTGTATCGATGCGAGTCAGTGTGTTTAATGTTACGAAAAATAAGTATGTTATTGCTAACCAAAACTTACTTAAAGATCAAATGCAGTATAACGTAGCTTTTAGAAGAATGGTTGCAGGTTATACTTCTGCTTATGTATCTTCTATGATTCTAGCTTATACTCCTGTCTGTGTAAGTCCATTAGTAACAGGTGAATTTATTATCGAAGGAGCTATCCCGATTGTTTATGGTGGAGATACTAACTATTCTCCCGGTGATACTCTTCGTTTTGAGGTTTGGATGATGAAGAGTAGAACAAATACATTAGCTACTTTGTCTGTTACTTTAAGTGAAATTGGATTTGAAATTTGGAAGTGGTATAGATAATGTTTGCATTTTATGATACAAAAGGTGAAATCTTAGCAGTTTCTAATGTTCCTGATTTACTAGAGAATGTAAATTTAATTCCTTTAGCAATGGATATCAGTCCAGCTAAGTTCTATATTAAAGAAAATCAAGTTATTGATAAGCCAAAGTTAGTAGCTAACGATGATCAATTTCTAAAAGTAAATGATATTCTATTAATAGAGAATGTACCCCCAGGTACTACTTTCTTTTTCGAAGATTTTGATAATCCAATTGAAGTTAATGATGGAAAGATAGAAATTGAGTTCTTAAATGAAGGAAACTGGGAGGTGTTACTCTTCCCATCCTTTCCATACCAAAATCAAGTATTAAAGGTATCAGTCCAATGAGAGTACAATCAACTAGAAATAAGCCAGTAGAGATTCAATTACTTAATAAACAACAAGAGAAGCTAATTAGCTATCAAACAGAAGCAGACCCTCTTTTCTTTAAATGGCAAAGAGGAGAAGCTACTAAAGAAGAATGGCTAGCTAAAGTAGCTGAAATAAAGGAAAGATATCCTGATGTATAATCTAGGTAAGTCGTCTCTAGACAAACTAGCTAAAGTTCATCCAGATCTTGCTAAAGTAGTTTCTAGAGCTATTACTATCACCGATCAAGATTTTACCGTAGTAGAGGGTCTTCGGACCCTTGAACGGCAAAAACAGCTAGTAGCCTCAGGAGCTAGTCAAACAATGAAGTCAAGGCATCTAACAGGTCATGCTGTAGATCTTGCTCCTTGGGTTAACGGTACTATTGACTGGAATGGTACTGCTCGTTTCGACACTATTGCAGAGGCCGTTAGACAAGCTGCTATAGATCTCAACGTAGAAGTTCTATGGGGAGGTGCTTGGCTACTCTCTCTTAACTACTATGACTCTGCTGCACAAGCCTTTGACGCTTACGTACATGAACGTCAAAAAGCTGGTCGTAAACCTTTTATCGACCGTCCTCACTTCCAATTGTCTTGGAGAAACTATCCATGAAAACATATAAGCGTGAAGCGGCTATAGCTGTATTATTATATCTTTTCTATCTCGGTCTTTATGGTCGAATTGAAGTAGTAGAAATTCTTGCTTGGCCCTTCATGCTTTTCATTGGAGCTTCCTTTGGAATGGATTGGGCTGGGAAACAAACAGAATTATTATCTAGGAAACCTACAGATGATAAAAAGTAAACTATTTCTAATTAGTGTTCTCTTAGCTCTCGTTGCTCTATCATCAGGAGCATACTACTTTTACAACAAAGGGAGTAAAGTCAAAGAGCAAGAGATCATTATACAACAACAAGAAACATACATAAATACGAGGAGAAGAATCGATGAAGCAACTCGTACTAATCAGTCTCTTGACTCTGCTATTGACAGGTTGCGCACTAGGCAGCAAAACCGTAATAAATGATAGAGGACTATGCGATGGGTTATCTCCAAGAATAGATGACCTTAATGATGCTTTACTAATTGACGGTGGAGCCAGAACAATTGTTGCTGGTGAAGCTGTTATCTCAGGATTTGATGCGGGGTGCTATGGAACAGTGGGTAAATGAGATTGTCGCTGGACTCATAGCTAGCGTCTTTGCAGCTATTACTTGGTTGGTTAGAACTGTTCTAACAAACAACAAGAAAATCGAAATGCTGCAATTAGAAATTAAGAACCGAGATCTTCGTAGAGACGAAGACAGAAAAGCCGTTGAAGAAATAAAACAAGAAATGAAAGATCTTCGTAAAGAACTTCATGACTACTTCTTCAACAAGAGAGACTAAAAAAAA
>Ga0255288_1000047_pt1 | contig 12837 bp, 16 predicted proteins | sample AtltaT_38_FD_183682 | JGI IMG/M metagenome (GOLD analysis project Ga0255288, IMG submission 183682) | Metatranscriptome of freshwater microbial communities from Altamaha River, Georgia, United States - Atl_UVDOM_RepA_8d (Metagenome... | ecosystem: Environmental > Aquatic > Freshwater > River...
GGAGGTCATCGCTCGCTCGATCTCAGGCCTCAACGGCTACGAGCAGCGGCGCTGCATCGTGTCGATCGTCTGCGTCGCGCAGAGCTTCGACGACATCGAGACCGACCTCGACGCCATCGCCGCACAGGTTGAAGCAGCACTGGAGTCCTGGGACATTCCTGGTTTCGAGTCCGCCGAGATCGAGCCGCACACCACCAGCAGCGACGATCCTGAGTTCGACGGCAGCCTCACCACCGGCGCGACCACACTGCGCGTGCCGGTCAAGTACCTGGCGCCCTACCGCTCAGGCCCGGATCCCTACACGCCGTCGTCTTACCCCGGCAGCGCCAGCGGGGCGGTCTGCCCGGTGGAGGATGTCACCATCTACGCCAACGAGGAGCAGCTCTGATGGCCACCCGCAAACGTGCCGCCAAGCCAGCTGAGACGCCCGCGCAAGAGATCAGCGTCGACAGCCTGGCTGCGTTCATCGGCGACGAGCAACCCGACCGTGACCGCCTGGAGCAGGCGCTCACGCTCGCGCGCGAGGCGGCCGAGGCATTCACCGGCGAGGCTGTCGCCGACGTCGCGCCGCATCCGATCCGCCACGGTGTCCACATGCTGGCCGCGCAGTTGCTGATCACCAATCAGCTCGACACTGCACCCGACCCCGCCGCCATCCCCCTGGTGGTGCGCTACTTCTGGAGGGCCGCTGATGCTGGGCGTCAACCGGTCTGACCAGCAGACCAGCGGGGTCGGCTCCGCAGAGGCCACCGATCACGCCAGACGGCTGAGCAACGTGGCCCGCTACGGCACCGTGGCCGAGGCCGACTACACCGGCGAGACCGCTGGCTTCCCAGCGATCCGCGTGCAGCTGCAGGACGGTGAGATCCTCTCCGACTGGGTGCCGTGGTTCACGCCACGGGCCGGCAAGGATCGCGTCTGGGATCCGCCCGAGGTGGGCGAGGTCGTCATGCTGCTGGCCCCGTCCGGTGAGCTGGCGAACGGCGTCGCGATCCCTGGCCTGTTCTCCGACGGCAACGCCAACGGCGACCGCGCCGGCCTCCAGCGCCGCACCTTCGACGATGGCACCGTCGTCGAATACGACCGCCAGGGCCACAAGATGTTGCTGGACGTGAAGGGCGACATCGAGATCCGCGCCACCGGCAACGTGAAGATCATCGGCGCGAGAATCGACCTGAACCCGTAGGAGGCAGATCATGGCCGGCATGAGCCGCACAACTGGCGACGCCCTCGGCGGGTTCGACCATCTGCGCCAGTCGATCGCCGACATCCTCTCCACGCCCCTCGGCACCCGCGTCCACCGACGCGACTACGGCAGCCGCCTGCCGCGCCTGGTGGACCGCCCCATCAATCAGTCCCTGGTGGCCGACATGGTGGCCGCCTGTGCTGAAGCGCTCGATCGCTGGGAGCCGCGCCTCCGGCTGGAGCAGATCAAGATCGACAACGTCACGGCCGACGGTCAGATCACCCTTAGCCTGATCGGGTACTACCTGCTCAACGGCGAGCGGATCGAGATCGAGGGGCTGGTGATCTGATGGCGACGATCGACTTCAGCTCCATTCCTGATCCGACGATCATCGAGCCGCTCGACTTCGAGACGATCCTCAGCGAGATGATCGCGGATCTGCAGGAGCGCGACCCGGCCTACAGCGAGATCCTCGAGTCGGACCCAGGCGTCAAGATCCTCGAAGTCGCCGCGGCCAGAGAGCTGATCCTGCGCCAGCGGATCAACGATGCCCTGCAAGCGACCCTGCTGCGCTATGCCGGCGGCGCTGACCTCGACAACCTCGCCGCCTTCTACGGCGTCACCCGCCTGGCGGATGAGACTGACGCGGCCCTGCGTGCGCGCACGATCGATCGCATCATGGGCAGCAGCGCCGCCGGTTGCGCCAGCTGGTATCGCTACCACGCGATGACCGCCAGCCCGGATGTGCGCGACGTGTCGGTAAGCTCCCCCGAGCCCGGCGCTGTCCTGGTGTCGGTGCTGAGCAACACGGGCAACGGCGCCGCCAGTGCCGCGCTGCTCGAAGCGGTGGATGACGTGGTGCAGAGCGACAGCGTGCGCGTCATCACAGACACAGTGACCGTCACGGGCGCGACCATCACCACCGTCTCAGTGACCGCTCAGGTCTACCTCTACCCCGACACGCCCAGCAGCGTGTTCGACAACCTGCAGGCGCAGCTCACCGCAGCGTTCGACAAGGCGGCCGGGCTCGGCTGGGACGTCACCCGAACCTGGCTGATCGCTCAGCTCCACCCCTCCGGCGTGCAGCGCGTGGTCTTGACCGCGCCGGCGGCGGATGTCATCTGTGGGCCCAGCACAGCACCGGCTCTCGGCGCAGTCACCCTCACCATGGCGGGGCGTGACCGATGAGCCTCTACGACCTCCTACCCCCCAACGCCACCACCCTCGAACGGGACTTCAGCCGCAGCACCTCCAGCCTGCAGCGCGCCAGCAAGCCGGTGCCGATCATTCGCACGGCGAAGCGCAGCAACATCCCCGACAGCGTGGTGCCGTGGCTGATCTACGAATACGGCCTCGCCGAGATCCTGCCCTACGTCTCGGATGAACGCACCGCACTCGAGCTCGGCATCCCATGGCAGCGGATCCGTGGCACGCCTGAGTCCATCCGCCTGGCGCTGGACTGGATCGGCATCGACGGTCAGGTCGAGGAGTCCGAGGGCGGCAGCTACCGCTGGGCGGAGTACCAGCTGGGTCTGGCGGCGCCGACCACTAGCGAGGCGATCATCGACCGCATGGCGGCCGTGGCGGCGCTCAGCACACCAGTCCGCAGCCGCCTGCAGCGGATCTACAGCGTCTACGACCACCGGCGCTTCGTGCTCGATTTCAGCCTGCTGTCAGACGGCGGCCCGCTGAGCGATCACACCGGCACCAGGCCGCGGCCGGACTGGCCGCAGATCAGCTACGGCGATTACCGCGCCACCAGCGTCGAAGAGAACGCAACGGTGGACGCTGGCGCACTGGCAATCATCGGCGTGTCGGTCGTCCACCTTGACCGGTTCCTTCTCGATGAAGGGACCCTGGATGAGGAATGGCACGTGCTGAACCTCGACGGCGCGATGACCGAAATCTGGCCGACCTTCGCCAGTCGTTTCGATGCCGGCACCATCTGGAGCAACCAGCTGAACTGGGGCGACTTCAGTTGGGAAGGAGCCGGCTACGTGGTGAGCAGCAAGGTCACCACGACAAGCTGAGTAGGATGCAAGGCAGGAGCTCAGAACGATGGCCGCAATCCTCACGCTGAGCGGGCGCACGGCGATTGCGACCGCCATCAAAGCCCGCACTGCACACATGGCCTGGGGGTCAGGCAATGCTGCGTGGGGATCCACGCCGCCATCACCAGCCGTGAGCGACACCGCCCTGGTGGCGGAGGTCGGCCGACGTAAGGCGACGCAGGTGGAGTACGTGGTGCCGGACGCCAACGGCGTGATCGAAGTGCCACAGGGCAAGTACAGCATCAGCGCAACGCCGACCTTGGCGCTCTACTTCAAGTTCTTCTTCGACTTCGCCGATGGCGTCGGCGAGACGATCCGCGAGCGAGCGATCTTCCTTGACACCGTGGCCGCGGCCGGCGTGCCAGCCGGGCAGTTCTACCTGACGCCTGCGCAGGTGCAGAACCCAGGAACGCTGCTGGTGCTGGAGCGCAATGCGCCGATCGTGCGCGAGATCACAACGCGCCAGCTGTTCGAGTTCGTCGTGACCTTCTGAGGCTGCCATGACACTGCCCGCCTACTACAACCGGTTCGACGCGACGCTGCGCTACGACGAGCTGCTGTTCCGCGCCAGCAAGGGCCTGCAATCGGCCGAGCTGAACGAGATCCAGTCCACCCTGGTAGATCGACTGAAGCGCATCGCCGACGCGGTGTTCAGGGATGGCGCGGTGATCGAGGGCACGCCGCCCGTGATCAACACCACGACCGGCGCAACGACATGCCCGGCGAGCCGCATCTACCTCAAGGGCGCGGTGCGATCGGTGCCGGAGCGCAGCTTCACGATCCCCACCAGCGGCATCGTGCGGATCGGTGTCTTCCTCCTCGAGGAAGAGATCACCGAGGTGCAGGACGCCACGCTGCGCGATCCTGCACTCAACACCCGGAACTACAACGAGCCCGGCGCTGGCCGCCTGCGCGTGACGCCCACCTGGGGGCACAGCGGCGAGGGCCTCAGCGGCGTGTTCTACCCGGTCTGGACCGTGGTAGATGGCTCGATCCTGAACCAGCAGCCGACGAGCGACAACAGCTTCATCGAGGCCTTGGCCCGGTACGACCGGGAGAGCAACGGCAACTACATCGTCGATGGCCTGTCGGTGATCGCCACCGGCTACTCGGCTGGCTCGAACACCTTCTCGATCAAGGAAGGCGTCGGCAACATCTTCGGTTACAAGGTCGATAAGGCATCCGCCAGCCGGATCACCTACGCCGAGGATCCTGATCTGGAGCTGGTGTCGGCAGAGCCCGACGTGTTCACCGGCACCACCGGCGGCACGGCGACGGTTCAGCTGAACCGCTTCCCGCTGGAGAGCGTGCAAAACGTGGTGATCACCCGCCAGAAGACGGTGACGATCACCCGTGGCGGCTTTGCTGGCGGCCAGGACACGCTGCCTGACGTGTCGGTGCTGAGCATCATCAGCATCACCCAGGGCGGCGTCACCTATCACACGCCGACCGACTATTTCCTGAACGGCGACAAGGTGGACTGGAGCCCGACTGGCGGTGGCGCCCAGGAGCCAGCGCCGGGTTCGACCTACACCGTCACCTACCAGTACCTCGGCACGGTGACGCCGGACAGCATCAACCTGCAGACCGGCGTCGTCACGGTGACCGGCGCTGTGAATGGCAGCCTGGTGCTGACCGACTACCGCTGGAAGCTGCCCCGCTACGACCGGCTGTGCATCAGCCGCGACGGCACGTTCTCCCGCGTGAAGGGCATCAGCACCCGCTTCAATCCGCTGCCGCCTGCGGTGCCGTCCAGCCTGCTGAGCCTGGCGACGATCCAATGGAACTGGGGCGCAACGCCGAGCGTGGTCAACGATGGCATCCGCGCTATCCCGTTCGATCAGCTGGAGCGGATGCGGTCGCTGATCGTTGACCTCTACGACCTGGTGGCGCTGGAGCGGCTGCGGAACGACATCAGCAGCCGCGAGCCGAGCAGCAAGCGCGGCGTGTTCGTCGATCCGTTCATCGACGACGACATGCGCGATCAGGGCATCACGCAAACTGCCGCGATCGTTGACGGCACGTTGCAGCTGCCGATCGCGCCGACGATCTACCAGGCGCCGACCAACAACGCGCAGGACTGGATGCTGCCCTACACGGAGTCGATCATCCTGGAGCAGACCCGAGAGACCGGCAGCAGCAAGATCAACCCATTCCAGGCGTTCGATCCAATCCCTGCCGCTGTGACGCTGACGCCAGCCGTTGATCGGTTCACGGTGATCAACAGCATCTGGACATCACCAGCGACGCAGCAGATCCGCATCTTCATGGGCACGACCGGTCGTTACTCCGAGTCGAGCACCACCTCGACCCGGACGGAGCTGCTGAGCGAAAGCCAGCGGCCGGCCGAGTTCCTGCGTCCGATCACGATCAGCTTCACTCTGGAGGGCTTCGACCCGGGCGAGACTCTCACCCAGGTCCAGTTCGACGGCATCACGGTCACCGCCAGCTAAGCCATGCCACTCACCGCAAACGGCGCCGGCCAGATCACCGGCTCATTCACGATCCCCGCGAACGTGCCGGTCGGCGCCAAGCGGGTGACGTTCCTCGGCAACCAGGGCAGCTTCGGTGCTGCGCGGTTCATCGGCGAGGGCACGATCATCACGCAGATGCAGCGGCAGCTGACGACGATCGAGACCCGGTACTACGACCCGCTGGCGCAGACGTTCCGCCTGGATGCGGGGCGGCATGTGACCGGCGTGGATTTCAAGTTCACCGCCAAGGGCAGCAGCAGCAACAAGGTCTTCCTGGAGATCCGGGAGACGGAGCTGGGGCTGCCCAATGCCACCACGCTGGCCGAGGGCGTGCTGCAGGGCAGCGCGATCACGGTGGGCGCATGGAACAAGATCAGCCTCACCCGGCCGGTCTACCTGCAGGCTGGCGTCGAGTACGCGATGGTGCTGCTCACCGATGACGCGGTGCATGCCGTCGCGCTGGCGGAGCTGGGCAAGTACGACAGCGCCGCCGGCCAGTTCGTCACCAGCCAGCCGTACACGATCGGCACGCTGCTGAAGAGCTCCAACGCCACCACCTGGACGCCCGTGCAGGAAGCAGACCTCAGCTTCCGCATGTACGGCGCGACGTTCACCAGCACCACCCGGACGGTGAGCCTGGGCCAGCTGCGCGCTGCATCGGTGTCAAGCATCACCCGCTCGGGCACGACCGCGACGGTGACGACTGCGACGGCGCATGGCTTCAGCACCGGACAGAAGGTGGTGATCAGCGGCGCTACGCAGACCGACTACAACGGCGCCTTCACGGTCACCGTGTCGAGCACCACCCAGTTCACCTACACGGTGGCCAACAGCCCGGCGACGCCCGCCACCGGCACGATCCTGGCAGCCGCTGGAGACATCACCGATCTGGTGGCGCTGGCCGGCGTGGAGCGCGTCAGCTCGGCGACCGATGCAGAGTTCATCTTCACCAAGCCTGACGGCACGCAGATCCGCGGCGCGGACAATGCCCGCATCCAGCTGGCTGAGGACGTGAACGTGCCGCTCACCATGTCGGCAGTCCTGCGCGGCACCACGACCGAGAGCCCCTACCTGTTCGCCGGCACCCAGGCGGTCTACGGCAACCTCGGCGAGACCGGCACCTATGTCACCCGCGCGGTGCCGTGCGCCGCCAGCGCGAAGGTGTCGGTGACGTTCGAGTCGCTGATCCCCGGCGGTGCTGGCGTCACGGTTGAGATCCAGAAGAGCGACAGCACCTGGCAGACGGTCACCCAGACCAGCAGCTCCGCCGTGGGCGATGGCTGGACTGAGCAGGTGTTCACGGTCGCCAGCTTCACCGCTGGCGGCAGCACCACTCGCGCCAGGATTACGCTGAGCGGGACTGCAGCCGCCAGGCCGCAGGTCCGGCAGCTTCGCATGGTGGTGATCTGATGCCGATCAACGACGTCACCGCAACGCAGGGCTTCCAGAAGCCCAACGCCGCGAACCTCCTCAGTGAGGATGTGGTGCGGCTGCGCGCGGCGCTCGATGCGCTGGACAGCGAGATCAACGCGCTGGAGCAGCAGAAGGCCAACCTGGCCAGTCCGGCGTTCACCGGCACGCCTGCAGCTCCAACGCCGGCTGCTGACGACAACAGCACCAAACTGGCGACGACGGCGTTTTACATCGGCCAAGGCGGCACCGTGCTGCCGCTGATGGCTGGCACGGCGACGGCGGGCATCTCAGCGCGGTTTGCGCGTGCTGATCACGTCCACCCGACCGACAGCAGCCGGGCGCCGCTGGCCTCGCCCACCTTCACGGGCACGCCTGCTGCGCCGACCGCAGCAGTGGACACGAACAGCACGCAGCTGGCGACGACAGCGTTCGTGATCGGCCAGGGCTACCTGAAGGCCTTGGCTGCCAGCAGCACCTATGCGCCCTTGGCGTCGCCCACGTTCACCGGCACGGTGAGCCTGCCGGCGGTTGGCTACAGCGGCGCGAGCAGCACCAGCGCCACCGGTGCATGGGCGATCCCGATCGGCACCACGGCGCAGCGCGCTGCTCCGGCAGCTGGCGCTGGCGTGCGGTTCAACAGTTCGATCGGCGCCTTCGAGGGTTGGAGCGGCACCGATTGGCTGACCCTGGGGCAGGGCGCCACCGGCGGCGGCAGCGACCAGATTTTCCAAGAGAACGGACAGACCGTGACTCAGAACTACACGATCCCGACGGGACGCAATGCGATCAGCGCCGGGCCGATCACCGTGGCGTCAGGCGTCACGGTGACGATCAGCGCAGGCTCTGTGTGGGTGGTGGTCTGATGGCGCTTCGACTGGGTGGTGATGGCGGCATCGACGGACTGCACCTGCAGTTCCAGTCGCCCGATGGTGCGCAGCGCTCAACCTTACGCGACGGCATCCTGGAGACCGAGACAACCCCACCGGAGACACCGCCTACGCTGGCAGAGAAGCTGGCGAGGATCGGCGTGACGGTGGATGAGCTGCGAGCTGCGATCCTGGGAGGCGGGAAATGAGCGTCAGGCTTCAGGGTGCAACGAGCGGCTATGTGGAGCTCGATGTGCCGGCGGTTGCCGATGGCCAGCGGTACGAGCTGCCAGGCGACATCGGCATCCCCGCCGGCGCGGTCATGCAGTTTGCCGGCAACGTAGCCCCCGCCGGCTGGCTCAAGGCCAACGGTGCAGCGATCAGCCGGACGACCTACCCAAGGCTGTGGGCATGGGCTCAGGCATCCGGCAACCTCGCCGCCAGCGAAGGTGCAAAGCAGGCCGGTCAATTCGGGCCTGGCAATGGCAGCACGACATTCACAATCCCTGATCTGCGCGGCGAGTTCGTGCGCGGTTGGGATGACAGCCGTGGCGTGGATTCTGGGCGAGGGATTGGTAGCGCGCAGGCGCAGGATTACCAGAGCCACGGGCACGGCGTCACGGATCCTGGGCACGCGCACTCGTCGACCGTCATCACTGGCCCTGGTGGTGTGAACTATGCAGGCAACTATGCCGCTGGACTTCATTCCTCAGCTGGACCTGTTGCTTGGGCTACAGCACCAGCTGTCACCGGCATCAGCATTCAGAACAGCGGCGGCACCGAAACCCGCCCACGCAACGTCGCGTTGCTCTACTGCATCAAGGTCTGATCTATGAGCACCGTTCGCACCGCTGCACTCCAGCACCCCAGCGCCACCAGCGCCGCCCTCACGCTGAACAACACCGGCTCGGCTGATGTCGCCGCCGCCACAATCAACAGCGGCCCGCTCGCGGGCTTCCGCAACGCTGTCATCAACGGCAACTTCGATCACTGGCAGAAGGCCACCTCACACGCGACCACCGGATACGGCAGCGCCGATCGCTGGGTGAACGCCATCAGCGGCAGCGCCAGCACGATGAGCCGTCAGTCCTTCACCCTGGGCCAGACCGATGTGCCTGGCAATCCGCGCTACTTCTGCCGCGCTGCTGTCACCTCCGTCGCTGGCGCCAGCAACTACGCGATCCTGATGCACCGCATCGAGGACGTGCGCACCTTCTCCGGCCAGACAGTCACCGTCAGCTTCTACGCCAAGGCTGATGCGTTGCGGTCGATCGCCATCGAGTTCGTTCAGTCCTTCGGCACCGGCGGTGGCGGCAGCGCTGATGTGAGCGCCATCGGCTCGACCAAGTTCTCTGTCGGCACCGCCTGGCAGAAGATCACGCTGACGGTCACCATCCCTTCGATCACCGGCAAGACGCTCGGCGCAGCAGGCGACGACCACCTGGGCCTCTTCATCTGGCTTGATGGTGGCAGCAGCTGGAACAGCCGCAACGGCGCCCTTGGCCAGCAGTCCGGCACGTTCGACATCGCGATGGTGCAGATCGAGCCGGGCAGCTTCGCCACACCGTTCGAGCAGCGTCCTCGCGCCACAGAGCTGGCGCTGTGCAAGCGCTACGGGCAGTGGGTGCCGTTCAACATGCTGTTTTATGCAGCAGTCGCTGGTGCATACCTAGAGACATCGCTGAGCTGGCCTGAAATGCGGAAAGCTCCCGTCGCTGGAGCACTGGTTGCTGATCCGAACACCACGCAGGCCGCTTTCAACAACACTCAGAACGTCATCGGCAGGATCACCCCGTACGGAGGATCCTGCATCTTGCAAGCCAGCGTTGGCAGCAACTCTTCCTATGTCACTGGCTACCGTTCCTGGCTCGACGCTGAACTCTGATGGCCGTTCGCAGCAAGACCGGCGTCGCCCGCATTGACCATCAACCGGGTCCGCCCAAGACCACACGCCAGGGTTATGGCCAGCATTCACGTCCACGTCGCCGCGGCCGCAAGAAGCTGCGGGGGCAGGGCCGTTGACCAGCCCTAGAATCGCCAAGACAGGAGGCTTCCGCCCATGACTACGACCTTCCTCCATGGTGTGGAGGTGCTCCAGATCGACACCGGAGCGCGGCCAATTCAGACCGTGCGCTCCAGCGTGATCGGTCTGATCGGCACAGCGCCCAGCGCTGACGCCACCAAGTTTCCGATCAACACTCCGGTGCTGATCGCCAGCCGCTCCGACATGGCGGGCCTCGGCGTTGACGGCACGCTGCAGCAGTCGCTGGATCTGATCTACGACCAGGCCGGTGCGGTCTGCGTGGTGGTCCGCGTCGAGGAAGGCGCCAGCGAAGAGGCGACCATCACCAACGTGGTGGGCGGCATCAACAACACCTCCGGCGCCTATGAGGGCGTGCACGCCTTCCTGGCTGCTGAGAACGCCGTCGGCTTCACCCCTCGGATTCTGATCGCTCCTGGCTTCAGCCATCAGCGCACCAGCAACGGCATCCTGACGATCCCCGTCACCACCCAGGGCAGCGGTTACACCACCGCCCCTGCAGTGACCATCCCTGCGCCTCCCGCTGGCGGCACCCAGGCCACGGCTGTCGCCGTGCTCGGCACTGGCGTCAACGCCGGCAAGGTGGTGAGCATCACGATCACCAACCCTGGCAGCGGCTACAACACCAACCCCAGCGTCACGATCGCTGCACCCCCCTCCGGTGGCGTGCAGGCCGTGGCTGGCACAACCACCCGCGGCACCGTGCGCTCTCGCGTGCTGGCTGAGCTGCTCGGCATCGCCAACCGTCTCCGCGCGGTGATCATCGCCGACGGCCCCAACACCACCGATGCCGCTGCGATCCAGCTCAACGACGACTTCGGCTCCGACCGGATCTACGTCATTGACCCCTGGGTGCTCGTGGCTGGCGAGGCCATCCCTGCTTCGTCCGCTGTGGCCGGCATCATCAACAAGGTCGACAACGAGCGCGGCTTCTGGTGGTCGCCCTCCAACAACGAGATCGCCGGCATCGAGGGCACCGCTCGCGCCATCGACTTCCAGCTGGGCGACTACACCTCTCGGGCCAACCTGCTCAACGAGCAGAAGATCGCCACGATCATCCGTGAGCAGGGCTTCCGCCTCTGGGGCAACCGCTCCCTGGCGATGGACCCCCTCTACGCCTTCCTGTCGGTGCGGCGCACCGCGGACATGATCAACGAGTCGATCCTGCGCGGTCACCTCTGGGCCGTCGATCGCTGCATCACCGCCACCTACCTGGAGGAAGTGATGGAGTCGGTGCGCGGCTACCTGCGCAGCCTCAAGTCCCGCGGCGCCATCCTCGGCGGTGACGTCTGGGTTGACCCCGATCTCAACACCCCGGCGAACATCGCCAACGGGCAGGTGTTCTTCGACTTCTCCTTCACTCCGCCCTACCCGGCGGAACGGGTGACCTTCCGGTCGCACCTGGTCAACAGCTACGTCGTCGATCTCTTCGCTTGAGGACCTGACCCATGGCCCAAATCCCCCGCGTACTGAAGAACTTCAGCCTGTTCGTCGATGGCCGCGGCCTCGCCGGCACCATCCAGACGCTGACCCTGCCTACGCTCACCACCAAGATGGAGGAGTTCAGGGGCGGCGGCATGGATGCCCCCGTCGAACTCGACATGGGCATGGAGAAGCTCGAGGGCACCTTCGAGCTGGCCGAGTACAACCCGGACATCATTGCCCTGTTCGGCCTGGCCTCTGCTGACACCCGCCTCACCGCTCGTGGCGCCATGCGTCGCGATGGTGAGAACGCCGTGGCTGCGGTGGTGAACATGACCGGCAGCATCAAGGAGCTGGATCCTGGCGACTGGACCGCTGGCGACATGGCGACCGGCACGTTCGGCTACAGCCTGCGCTACTTCAAGCTCACCGTCGGCGGTCGCGACCTGGTCGAGATCGACAAGGTGAACATGATCCGCCGCATCAACGGTGTGGATCAGCTCGAAACCATCCGCACCGCCATCGGAGTCTGACCTGAATGACCAAAGCCCTGCACCCCAACACCGCAAAGATCGAGCTCGACTTCCCGATCGAGATCAGCGGCGTGGCAGTGAACCACCTGATCATGCGTCGCCCAAAGGTGCGTGATGATCTGGCGGCGGCGAAGTCTGGCGGCAGCGATGAGGACAAGGCGCTGATGCTCATGGCCAACCTCTGTGAGGTGACCGTTGAGGATCTGCTGGAGCTCGACTCTGCCGACTGGGCAAAGCTGGAGAAGCAGGTTCAGGATTTCAGGCAGGCCAGGCGGTAGAGGGCCAGATCCGGCGGGCGGCGGTGCTGCTCGCTGGGTGGACCGCAACCAGCCTGGCCGATGTGCTGGAGATGGAGACCGACGAGTTCTGGGCTTGGTTTGTCGAAGCCCAGACCGTTCAGAATGAGATCGCCAAGGAGCTCGGCAGGAAATGATTGGCGGCGGCCCGCAGAAGATCACGGTCGAGATCGGCGGCAAGATCGCCAGCTCGCTGGGTGCATCTCTGCGTGGTGCGCAGATGCAGGTGTCGTCGTTCGGGCGCAACGTCACCCGGACGATGAACGATGCTGCCATCGCCGGGAAGAAGGGCTTCAAGGGGATGCTCGACAGCGCCGCCTGGCAGGGCGCTGCGATCGGCGCAGCTGCGATCGGCGCCGGCCTGACGGCCAGCGTCCGCACCGCGGCTCAGTTCGAGGCGGTGCTAGCCGACATCGGCAAGACATCTGGCGCCAGCTCTGATCAGCTGAAGGGCATCAGCCAGCAGCTGCTCGCGCTGAGCGGCCGGAACGCCACCAACCTGGCGCCGCAGAAGCTGGCCGAGGGCCTGCAGGATCTGGTGGCCCAGGGCCCGGA
>Ga0255288_1000049_pt1 | contig 12644 bp, 9 predicted proteins | sample AtltaT_38_FD_183682 | JGI IMG/M metagenome (GOLD analysis project Ga0255288, IMG submission 183682) | Metatranscriptome of freshwater microbial communities from Altamaha River, Georgia, United States - Atl_UVDOM_RepA_8d (Metagenome... | ecosystem: Environmental > Aquatic > Freshwater > River...
ATTAGCGCAGCTCAACATGGTCGATGGCATCAACACGATGAATAAGACGATGTCGTCTTTGGTGGATCTGATGCGCGGCGCTGATTTTGTGAACTACTCCAATACGGTCGGGCGGAGCGCCTTGGTTGCCGGAAACGAGCTGCTCTTTGATGGACAAAACCCGATCGCATTCGCATTGCAATTTGCGCAGCCAATGCCAAAGGCAACTCTACAAATTACCGACTCATCAGGAAATATCGTTAAGAGCATGGATCTTGGCGCAGTTCAAACTGATTTGATGAATATGTATTGGGATGGTCTGGGCTCCGATGGCAAACCGCTTGCTGCCGGCCAGTACCGAGTTATTGCTAAGGGAGTGGATGGCAATAAAGAGCAGGCACCTGCCTCATTCGTATCGTCCATCGTTGCGGCAGTGGGCCGAAATGGGAATGACATCAATCTGACCTTGGCAGATGGCAAAAAGATTCTGCCTAAGGACGTCGTGCAGTGGGTAATTCAGTAGGTCAATTTAATACATAAGCGAGGGTGACAAATGCCTAATTACAGCATCGGCCTATCAGGACTCCAACAGAGTTCTAACTCAATGGATGTTATTTCCAATAACATCGCCAATGCCAGCACCGTGGGATATCGGGCTGGTGAGTTTATTTTTGAGGATCAGTTTTATAAGGCCATGAATCCTATGGATCCGGCCCGTGCCGGCATGGGGTCAGCAAAGCAGAACATTCGTCGCCTGTGGAATATGGGTGCGATTCAGCAGTCTGCGAATACTCTAGATATGGCGATTACTGGTTCAATGGGCTTATTTCGCCTGACGAGTAACGCTGACGATCCCGCCCAGACGTACTACACCAGAAATGGTCAGTTCGCTATCTCAAAAGAGGTCGATCCCAGTTATCCCAAGCGCAGTTATATCGTCAATGAGAACGGAATGTTCCTGACGGGCTATATCTCGACGGATGGCAAACAGCTCAGCAATACCCACACCAATCGACTTTCAATGCCACCGACAAGCATAGATCCGATTACGACAGAGAATTCGACAATGTCGGTCACGCTTGATGCGCGACAGACCGCATTTATTCCTGAAGCGAATATTGAATTCGACCCCGAAGTACCGACAAGTTATACCAACAAGGTGTCCCAGACGGTCTATCACCTTGGCGATGCTGGTAATCCGCATACGCTCGAGCTCTACTATCGTCGTGTTGAAGATAAAAATATGACGGTGTTGTATGACGGCTCTTATCTCAAATATGAGCCTAATTCGGTTGCGGATCCGAAGGCGTCCACCGAGCCTCAGGGTGCCATGATCGAAAATAATAAGTCTTATGTTGTTCTTACTTCTGAGTCTTCCGGCCCTAATTTTGATTATCTAAGCTCGGCAGATCGAAAGACCAATGCTACTGTTGAGCTAAAAGGTAAAGACTATATTAACGTTGATGTAAATTCGGATATCAGCGATATGGCTCGTGTCATTATCAACGGTAAAGATAGTGGCGTAGTGAAGAAAGCAACAGATTCCTTGTCGCAGATTTCAACGGCAGTCACTACTGCTGCTGTCGCTGGCTCAAGCGCTGAGACGAGCACAGTTACCCTTACCAATGCTTCTTTGTTCAAGGCTGGAGATCTTGTAAACGTTCAGATTCAAGGAAAAGTATATGAGTACACGGTAAGTGCGGCTCAGGGCGCGGAGACCGTAGCAGCCACTCAGCTTGCGTCGATCACTTCCTCAGTTGCGAGTATGTTGGATGCTGACAAGTCTATTCTTGGCCTTACCTCGGCAAATGCTGCGGCAGGAGTTATTACGGTTGTCGGTGCGACACAAGGTGATGGATTGGATATTTCAGTCTGGGCACAACGTCCTGCTCAGTCATCCGGTGCGATCTCGACCGCTAAAACTGCTACAGCAGACGCTGTGACTGCTGAAATCAGTAAGGTTACGCTAACAGGTGGGTTTACCGAGGGTGATCGGGTTAGTGTTGCTCTGCAAGGACAAACTTTTACATATACTGTTACAGCGGCCGATGCGGTGACGGGGGTATCTGCTGTTGTGAATGGTGTTCATGCGCTTATTGATGCCCAGAAGACAGCACTTGGCGTGACATTGGTGAAAGCGTCTCCCGACATCACGATTACTGCCGGCAATAAGAATGATCCTCTAGATGTTGAGGTTTCAGTCAATAAGGCGATACAGCTCAGTGGTGATATTACGGTTGGGGAAGATGATGATGTCATGTTTTTCAATCCCGTTACCACCGCTTACCCAGGTTCTGCTGTATCTACAGCTAATAAAGTAATTACGGTAGCGACTTCTGATTCTGCAATCGAGGTGGGCCAGTACCTATGGAAAAAATCGAAAGCGGGAATTTTTACTCAGCTGAATGCCAAGGTTGTAGAAATTAGTGGTAAGCAGTTGACGCTGGATAACGCAGTAACACTGTCCAAAGACGACCAGATTGTATTTTATCAACCGGTTACTTATACGGTGATGTTACAAGATGGCGCAAAAGTTCAGATGACTGGAGAGCATAAGCGAAATGCAACAGCGGATGTCCCGCAGACCTTTACTGCAGTCACAAGTCAGGTGGAGGTTTATGGCGGTTTGGACGGAACGATGTTCAACGGGGCTGATTCACGTTTCTCCTCGGATAGTGATGTGAAGGCAACGGTCGATGGAAGCTACGATCCTCTCGCGGTGATTCAATTCTGGGGTGGTCAAAATATCGACGCCATTCGATTTGATGCGACGACTGGAAAACCGTCCTTTGAGACGAAGGTTCAGCTAAAGGGCATTGTTACCTCCAGCGGAAAGACGAACGGCCCTGGCAGCCTGCCCATCAGTGAGGATCATCCACTTGAATTCAATCTCGATCTGACTGGTACACGGCACTTTGCGACATCCTTTTCGGTGGACGCCAACTATCAAGACGGCTATCCGACCTCGATGCTGAGTAACGTCACGATCGATCCTGAAGGCAAGATCGTTGGTACCTATAGCGACGGACGGGAATTTATTGCCGGTCAGCTTGCTCTGGTAAATTTTGCCGCTGTCAACGGCCTGGTTCCCTCGGGCAATAACGTATTCCAGGCCAGTTACATGTCAGGGAACGAAATTAACGAGAACGTGATCATCGGGAAGCCGGGCGAGCGTGGGCTGGGCGGTATTCGCGCAGGGTCCTACGAGGGTTCTAACGTCGACCTCTCCAATGAACTGGTCAAGTTACTGATCCAGCAACGGATGTATTCGGCTAACTCCCAGTCGATCCGGGCGTTTGACGACACGCTCACAACCACCATCCGGATGACCGGCGGCTAATCTGGCATTGAAATTGCTTTAAGAGGATGAGTCACCCTTACAGGAATCCAAATGATCGACCGAATTGCCTATACCGCGATGACCGGGGCCAAGCACACGATGGGCCAGTTGGCGAATACCTCGCACAACATGTCCAATGTGCACACCCCTGGTTTCCGGGAGATCGTGACTGCCTTTCGGGCGGTCCCCCTGGAGGGTGAACAGGCCGACTCGCGTGCCTTTGTGGTGGACTCATCGCCCACCGCCATGTTTAACCCGGGTCCGATAGAGACCACCGATAACCCACTCGATTTTGCAATCGCAGGTGATGGATTTTTTGCAGTTCGTCGTGCGGACGGTTCTGAGGTCTACACCCGTAACGGACGATTCTTTCGGGATGAAAACGGTGTCCTGAAAATCGGCAGAGACGTCTCGGTGATGGGTGAAGGTGGCCAGATCACCATCCCTGTGAATGCTGAGGTCGAGGTAAGCCGTAACGGCCTGGTCTGGGTCCGTGAGAACGGTGAACAGCGGATGAACCAGATTGCACAGATCAAGCTGGTCAACCCCAATATTCGTGATCTCACTCGCGCAGATGATGGATTTTTTGAACTCCCTGCAGCCCAGCCCCCTGCGCCGCTGGATCCTTCGGTGCGCGTTACACAGGGCATGTATGAGACCAGCAACGTTAGCGCAGCCAACGCCATGGTCCAGATGATCAATCAGACCCGGATGTTTGAACTCAACATGCGGGTAATTCAAACCGCAGAACAAAACGCACGTCAGGCAAACATCCTGCTGACAATGTCGAACTTCTAATCGCTTAGGGCTCAAAGGAAAGCACTATGATTCGCTCGCTCTGGATTGCCAAGACGGGTCTCGATGTTCAGCAGACCAATCTTGATGTCATCTCCAACAACCTCGCTAACGGCACTACCGCAGGATATAAGCGTGTAAAGCCGATGTTCGAGGATCTGATTTACCAGACGATTCGTCAGCCGGGCGGACCGACTCAGGGCGATGCTCAGTCGCCAAGCGGACTGCAGATCGGTGCGGGTGCCCGAGTGGCGGCAACTGAGCGCGTACACATTCAAGGCGCCCTGAACCAGACCCAGAATCCTTTGGATGTTGCAATCTACGGTAACGGATTTTTCCAGATCAACTTACCCGACGGCACGATTGCCTATACGCGGGATGGTAATTTCACCCGAAACTCAACAGGCCAGATGGTCAATCAGGCCGGATTCACGGTTGCTCCCGGAATCACGATCCCATCGGATGCCCAATCGATTGGAATATCGGCTTCGGGCGAGGTGCGATATTTCACACAGGGGGGTGCGGTAGAGGGCACCGTTGCGGGCCAGATACAGCTGGCCGTATTTGCAAACCCTGCTGGGCTTACATCAATTGGCCAGAATCTCTATCTAGAGACCGCAGCATCGGGATCGCCACAGCAGGGTACCCCTGCGGCAAATGGTTATGGATCCTTGCGTCAATTCTTCATCGAGGCATCGAACGTCAATCTTGCGGAGGAACTCGTGGGAATGATCGTAGCCCAGCGCGCCTACGAGATTAATACACGCGCCATAAGCGCATCGGATGACATGCTGCAGCGTCTGGGGCAAATGTAATGACTCTCGCGCCACTTAAAAATCTAGCCATCATCGTATTAATGTCGTTTGCAACCGCTTTGCTGGTAGGGTGTGCTTCCACGGAAAAACCACCGCTTGTAAAGACATCTACATCGGTTCGTCCTACCGTGGCCGATAGCCAGCCGTCAAATGCGGGTAGTTTATTTCCCGCATCGGGTGCTGCTGCGGGCCGGTTCCGACCGTTATTCGAGGATCCCCGCGCCCGCAATGTTGGCGATACCTTAACGATTGTGCTGAATGAAAAGACTGCAGCCAAACGCTCAAGTAATGCGGCCGCAGAGAAAACCTCTGGCGTTGACATTACGGCGGATCTGTCATCGCTGAATAACATCAGCGGCGCGGTCAATGGCTTACCTGGCGCTGGCCTTGCGCGTAACGCAGCGAAGCGGGTCGCTGCGGCAGGATCTGCAGTGAATGGGTTATCTGCAGAAGGTTCGGTGACATTCGAGGGCTCCGGAGAGGCGGCCGCGCAGAACGATTTTACGGGCACGATTACCGTCACAGTAATCGAGGTGCTTCCCAATGGAAATCTTCTGGTTGCAGGGGAAAAACAACTTGCAGTCAGCTCCGAAGAAGAAGTGATTCGAATCAGTGGCGTGGTGAACCCGTCGGATTTGGTTCGTAATTCGACCACCTCGTCGAAAGTAGCCGATCTTCGGCTTGAATACCGGGGGCGTGGGTTCGGCGATGATGCTAATAAGCCCGGCTGGTTTACTAATGTTTTGTTAAAGCTCTCGCCGTTCTGAGGAATCTTATTTATGTCGACACTCGGGAAAATCATTCAAAGAGGCTGGTGGTGGATTTTGATTGCAGCCATTGTGGTTGGACAGTTTCTATCTGCCCGTGATGTTGTCGCGCAGCAACGTATTAAAGAAATTGCAACAATTGCAGGTGAGCGGTCCAATCAATTAATTGGCTATGGTCTGGTAGTTGGTTTGGACGGCTCAGGGGATCAGACCACCCAGAGTCCGTTTACGCTCCAGAGCACATTGGCAATGCTGCAGTCGTTGGGGGTTGCCGTACCACCGGGCGTGTCAGCGCAGACCCGAAATATCGCTGCAGTGATGGTGACAGCAGAACTTCCCGCCAATGCGCGCCCCGGCCAGAGGCTTGATCTCACCGTGTCATCAATGGGTAACGCCCGAAGCCTGCGTGGTGGCACGCTGCTAATGACTCCGCTGCGTGGCGCGGACGGCCAGATTTACGTTCTCGGCCAGGGCAATATTTTTGTCGGTGGCGCAGGCGGCGCTGCCGCAGGTGCAAGTACCGTGGTCAACCATCTCTCAGCAGGACGCATTCCCGCAGGTGGTCTTGTGGAGCGAACGTTGCCAAGCCAGTCTGTAGGTCAGTTCATGCAGCTCGATCTCTATCAGAGTGACTACACCCTGATGCGCCGGACTGCCGAAGCAATTGCGAAGCGGTTTGGCGAAGGTGTCGCAATGCCGCAGGATGCCCGATCTCTTCGCGTCGCAGTGCCAGCTGATCCTCTGGCACGTGTTGCCTTCATGGCGGAATTAGAAAACCTTACCGTTGCCGCAGGTGCCGAGCGTGCCAAGGTAGTAGTGAACTCGCGCACTGGATCCGTAGTGATGAACCAGTCGGTGAAATTAAACCCATCTGCCGTTGCCCATGGAAATCTATCGGTGCGAATTCAGGCCGATCCTGCCGTGAGCCAGCCTGAGCCCTTCAGCCGTGGACAGACTGCAGTCGTGCAGCAGGCCCAGGTCGAAGTAGAGCAGGGCGGTGTCGAGGGTGGGCTTGTGAGGGTTGCACCTGGTGCCACCTTGGACGAAGTGGTACGCGCACTGAACGTATTGGGCGCAAAGCCTGCTGATCTGATGGCTATTCTGCAGGCCCTCAAAGCCTCTGGTGCCTTACAGGCTGACCTCGAGGTGATCTGATCATGGAACCGTTGCTCGCGATCTCCCCCTGGGATCTGTCCGCACAGCAGGCACAGGCTACACGCTTAAAGCGTGAGGGAAGCACGCGCGAGCAGCTCACGGAGGCGGCACGCGGTTTTGAAAATGTCTTAATTCGTAAGTGGATTGAAGTTGCGCGTAAGGCAAGCATTGAACCCAAACAGGGTGCCATGGCGAGTTATGAAACGATGGCAGATGATCAGCTCGCCTTCCTGATCTCCAAGCAGGGGGGCGTTGGCTTTGTAAAACCGATGGTCGATCAGATGATGGCCCAGATTGGTAATCGTGTTGAGGATCCTACAAAGCCCAATCGTGCGGCCGTTACTGAGTCTGGAAATATGTCGATCGAGAGGGGGCTCGCACAATGACTTCCTCCATTATGAATACGGCCCAGGCTGGCCTTCAGGCCGCTCAAGCCGGGCTGCTTGTCACCTCGCAAAATATTTCGGGTTCATCGGTTGAGGGATATAGCCGTCGTGATGCATCAGTAGTTATTAATCGTCTAGCCCCGAACTCGGTAGGGGTTTATGGCACAGGCTTTTCAGTCGAAGGATTCACGCGCGACTACTCTCGACTTCTGGAGAACCAGAGGCTGATGCAGCAGGGCAAGACGTCTTATTATGAGACGCTCGTAGAGGCTACTGAACTACTGGATAAGGTCGTTGCTGATCAAAGCAATTCATTATCGATTGCAATTTCCGAGTTTTTCGATGCTGCAGGACAAATGGTGGGTGCTCCGGAGAGTATTGCCTATCGTTCTAATCTCAGCCATAAAGCGGACCTAGTCGCCCAGCGTGTTGTTGGGCTTGCCGAGACTGTCAATCAGGTCGACCGAGACGCCCGTAATGCCCTTGGTACAACTTTAGAGCGTGTAAATACCTTAACAGGTCAGCTCGCCCTTCTGAATAGCAAACTTAAGGAAGGCCTAAGTGTAGGCAATATTGAGCCATCCGCTGATTATCTAGATGAGCGGGATCGGGTATTAATGGAGTTGCAACGTCTAGTCGGGGGTCAGGTTCTGATTAATAGCGATTCAACCGCATCGCACTATCTCAATGGCATTCCGATTGTGGAGGGGGATATTGCTAATCAATTTCTCATGACGTCTTATGAGGGAGATATTGATAACCTTCGTATCCAGTACACTACCTACAAAACGTTGACCGAGCCCGCAGTTGAAAAACGTAATTTAAATGTAACTACAAGATCAATCGCCACCGATTTTATTTCCGGCGGTGATGCTGGCGCGTTCATTAAAATAATTCGAGATTTCGTGCCGGATGTATCGCGTCGCATCGATGCGGTAGCGATTGGCATGCTAAAAACAGTCAACAGTATTAGTCCTAATCCGATCTTTGGTTTCCGGACTGAGAGTGGAAATATCGTTTCGAATCCTGCGACGGACGAATTCGCCCGATCCATTCCTACTGTTCGTGCCAACTCAGATATCTACACTATTCGAGATCAGTTGGATCCTCGGGGGTCGACCTACAACTCTGGAATGTCTCAGCTGCGCTCGGCTAATTTCATTTCTATAGCACCGACGGATGCCAGTGACTACATCATCGAGTCAGATCATGTCTACCGAATCGAATCCGCACGTTCGATTTTTAGTGATCCGGTTGCCGATATCGTGAGTACGGTAGGCAATAATATTGCAACATGGACAAATGACAAGAAAGCGAATCAGTCAGTTATGCAGGTTTTAAACGACCGGAGGGAATCTATTTCCGGGGTAAACCTGGACGAGGAAGCGGCGAATATGGTGAAGTTCCAGCAACTCTATGCTGCATCCTCAAAGATGATTCAGACTGGTAACCAGATGTTTGATACATTGCTAGCCATGGTTTCCAGCTAAGGGTGAACTGAGATGAGAGTCAGCAGCCATCAGTTACTAGACGCTGGGATTAAGTCGATTCAGCAGCATTCTGTCGAGGCCATGAAATGGCAGCAGCAGATTGCTTCTGGTAACAAATACGCCAAAGCTTCCGAGGGTGCAGTTGCGATCGCTCGGGGTGTAGAGATTCAGTTTGACCAGTCTAAGTACGCGATGCTCAAAGCCAACCAGGATTTTGTTGCAACGCGTATGGCTCTGGCAGATGCCCAGCTGGGCAGCATGCACGATGCCCTCTCCGAAATGCAGCAGATCGGTGTGCAGGCCCGTGATGCGGCGATTGGCAAGATTGGTCTCCAGTCCCTGGCCCAAAAGGCTCGTGCTGCCTATGATCTGCTGGCGCAGCAGGCGGTGGCAATGGATACCAACGATGAGCGGTATCTTTTGGATACTACAAACGTTGCGCGGCTCGAACAGCCTAAGATTACTGCTAATGGTAGTGACTCCGTAGCGCAAAAAGATTCGATTACATTCGCTGGATCCTACAGCGCGGACGATATCATTGAATTAACAGTAAATGGAGTTCGCCTTCAGTATGTCGTTCCCACAGGTGGGCAGACCGCAGCTCAGGTAGCTGCTAGCGTAGCCACACAATTTACTTCCGCTGCGAATAATGCGGGTAACACGGCGGTTTCTGCTACAGCAGCTCTCGATGTTATTACCCTTGAGGCTAAAAAACCGGGCGTACCGTTTACCGCAACGGTGCAGGAAAATTCATCCACTGGAACTGCTACACGTGCTGAGGTCCGAGCCAACGTTACCGAGATTTCCTCCGCGAGAATCGCTGAAGACGCGATCTTCCATAAGGCGGGTACTTATCTTATTGATAAATTCACAACCCGATCTATTGGCGCAGGAGAGACGGTTACCGAGGCAAGATTACAGATTGAGGGCAAGGGCCCTGACAACACTTCGGGCAGTTACTTTGTTGGCGTATATAAAGATGGCGTATTGAAGTTCCCGCAACAGCCCGAGTCATTTATGAATCTGGAAATTGCCATCACTGGTGATCCAGATGGATTTACGGAGCTTCGTTTCGAGGCTAATCCTGTCACCGTTCGTTTGAACCCTGGCGCTAGGCTGCATGCCGATGGTGCTTATGCGGTGGAGCTTAGCAAAGGTGATCAGTTTGTAAATGGTAATTTTGAGAAGGCTGGCGTGACCTATGAGGGCTCAAGTGCTTTCGTAAATGGCTGGACGGCTTCACTGGCATCGGTGGCAGGGACAGACACCACTGTTAACTCAGGTACGAACACGATTGATTTCTCAACCCAGACACAATTCGATTCTGGTCGTTCATTACTTCTCAAATCGACCGGGGTTTCAGCAACGGCGACAGCGGGTGCAGCGACCGTAACTGGGCCAATACTTTTATCAGACGAGTCCGTACAGTTGTACGCCTCGAACCCTGAGAGCGGCCGTGTTGCGGATTTAGTGAGCTTCCGTTGGGCGACCACGAGCACCGAGCTGGCCAAGCTAACGGTAAAGCTCGTGAACGTTGATACTGGCGAGGAGACCACTTTACTGTCGTCAACGGCGGCCGCTGCGAATTCCGGCCCGACTTGGGCGGCTTTTAATCACACCGTTACAAAAGATGGGCGTTATAAGTTCAAGGTGGAGTCAGCAACGGTCGACGCGACTCCTGCCGACCCAGTTGGGGCACCCGGCTTCACAGCTGCTACAACGTCGGTCTACATCGATGATGTCCAAGTGGTCTCTGGCGCCAAGGAGCTCACGGCGGCAACCCTGACCTTTGACGGGGCTGCGGTGAAGACTGCGACAGTGGCCAATGGCGGGCTGGCCTACGACGCGCAGACCAAGACCACCCGGATCAATTTTGCGAACTCCGCAGATGATCCGAGTAACTTCTATGATCTCTCCTTGGATCTGGTCGGTGATCCTGCCAACCTGCGCACGACCGATAAAATTAATTTCCGCGTTGACCCCAAGGTCAAGCAGATCGAGATTGAGCCCGGAATTTGGGTGCCCGAGGGCATCAGCTTCCGCGAGGCATTGGGCAACACCACGCCGAGATCCCGAGATGTGCTGGCAGATGCCAGGGCGTTCGTAGAATCCCTTGAACGCGCCGCGGTCTCTGGTTCGCTGGAATCAGACTTTACGGGCAAAATGGCCAATCTCGATTCTGCGACGGATCAGGTCCTGAAGTATCAGATTCGTGCCGGCGTGATTGGGGCTCAGGTGGATGCAGCGAAGGCAGCCCTGGAAATCAAGGCAACTGAGCTGGAGGCCCACCGGTCACGGCTGCTGGATACAGATATCGCCGAGGCATCGGCGGGCCTGGTGCGGACACAGACCCTGCTGGAGGCAGCACGGTCGATATTTGCGCGGCTCGAGGCCTCCAACTTATTTCAACGGTTAGGGTAAGGACGGGAATTCCCGTCACGAAGAAGAAAAGGACGCAATCATGCTCTGGGGAATAGGTGTCATCGTAGGTCTGGGCTGTGCCCTTCTGGGGTACTCCCTGCACGGCGGAAACATTGTGGTGCTCTGGCAGCCAACCGAGGTGCTGAGTATTGTGGGCCTTGCTGTCGGCTACCTGATTGCCAGTAACTCAGGCCGAAATCTCAAGGCCACCATGGCCGCGATCCCTAAGGCGTTCAAGTCGCCCTCGGCGACAAAGCGCAAGTGTTTGGATCTGCTGTGCCTGATGTTCGAGATTCTGCAAAAGATTCGCCGTGACGGTCTGATGTCACTCGAGGCAGATATTGAAGAGCCGGATGCCAGCCCCTTATTTGAGAAATATCCCAGTATTGCCAAAGACCACCACTTAACCGAGTTCATCTGTGACTATCTGCGGATGATGCTGGGCGGATCGCTCAATGTGCAGCAGGTCGAGGCTCTGATGGAACAGGAACTGGAAACCCACCACCATGAGGCCCATATTCCGGTGACCATTATTGGAAAGATGGCCGACGCCTTCCCCGCCTTCGGGATTGTGGCCGCTGTGATGGGGGTGGTGATGGTGATGGGCTCGATCGGCCTGCCACCTGCTGAACTCGGAAAGCTGATTGGTGCGGCCCTGGTGGGTACGTTCCTGGGTATTTTGATGTCGTACTCAGTGACAGGTCCGATCTCGAGTGCCTTAGAGCAAAACGAAGAGGTCGAGGCAAAGGCGTTCACCGCAGTGAAGGCGGTATTGCTTGCAAGTCTGAACGGCTTTCCGCCGCAGGCTGCTGTGGAGTTTGGCCGCAAGGTGCTCTTTTCAGACATGCGCCCGACCTTTAAAGAGCTGGATGAAGAGACCAAGGCCGTAAAGGGTAAGTAAGGCCAGCACGATCCCAACACATAAATTGAATGATTAACTGGAACAGTTGAAGTGGCTGAGAAGAAAGAACAAGAACCAATAATCGTCAAGCGCGTCAAGAAAGTTGTTGGCGGGCATGGCGGTGGAGTTTGGAAAATTGCCTACGCAGACTTCGTGACTGCGATGATGGCGTTTTTCTTGCTCATGTGGGTGCTTGGCTCGACCACCTCCGGCGACCTCGCGGGTATTTCGGCCTATTTCCAGAATCCGCTGCGCCTTACACTCGAGGGCGGCCAGGGCTCTGGAGATCAGAACTCGATTATCAAAGGCGGCGGCCCGCAGATTTTTCGTACGATTGGCGTTGAGTCAAATGCAGACGCAGATACCGCCCAGCGGCGTATCAGCGATTCGCGTATCGAGGAAGACGAGCGTCTTCGGCTCAATACCCAGGCCATGCAAGAGGCAAAGGCCGAGATCCAGGAGAAACTACAGTCAGATCCAGAGCTCGCTAAATCGCGTAATCAGGTCTTTATGGATATTTCTGCAGAGGGCCTGCGGATTCAGATTGTGGATGAGAAAAATCGCGCTATGTTTGTCGTGGGCGGCACCGAGATGG
>Ga0255288_1000054_pt1 | contig 12249 bp, 4 predicted proteins | sample AtltaT_38_FD_183682 | JGI IMG/M metagenome (GOLD analysis project Ga0255288, IMG submission 183682) | Metatranscriptome of freshwater microbial communities from Altamaha River, Georgia, United States - Atl_UVDOM_RepA_8d (Metagenome... | ecosystem: Environmental > Aquatic > Freshwater > River...
ATTCACTCCAGACAACAACAATCAGATCCAAATCCCCAATAACGTTCTTCAACTCGATCTCACTCCTGACTACCGAGATCGTGATGTAGTCCGCCGTAGTGGAAAGCTGTACGACCGAACTGCTCACAGCTACACCTTCACAGAACAGGTCAGCTGTGATGTGGTGTGGTTGTTTGACTGGGTTGATCTGCCAACACCTATCAAGGACTACATCGTTGCACGAGCTGCTTCCATCGTGTCAAGCCGAATTGTCGGTGACGGTACTCAATACCAGATGCTGCAACAACGTGAGGCGTACACCCGTGCTATGGCTCTGGAGTATGAGTGCAACCAAGGTGACTACACCTTCTTTGGTCATCCTCGTGGTGCGAACTATTACACCAGCTATGAACCCTATCGTGCCTTGTATCGCTAATGGCTGCAGTAACACAACGAATCCCAAACTTCCTTGGTGGAGTTTCAAAGCAACCTGACGACAAGAAGATTCTAGGTCAGGTAAGAGAGGCACTGAACTCATACCCTGATCCAACATTTGGTTTAAGCAAGCGTCCTGGCACCAAGTGGCTTGGCAACCTCTCCTCGACAGCTAACCAATTTCAGAACGGTAAATGGTTCTACATCAACCGTGATGATACAGAAAAGTACATCGGGGTGTTCTACGGATCAAATATCAAGATCTGGAATGTCAATAACCCAGCAGCTACTGTCAACGTTACAAACAGTGGAACCGGCTATCTGACCTATGGATCGTCCAACGCTAAGGACAGCTTACAGATCCTGACGGTTCAAGACAGCACCATTGTCGTCAACAAGCAAGTAACGGTGACAGCACAAGCTGCACCAAGCTACACAGCTAAATCCAAGGCAACACTGCGACTGTTCAGTGCAGAGTACGGTGCTAGCTATTCCGTCACCATTCGTGTTGGAAGTACTGACTACACCACATCTGCTTACACAACCAAGAACACTGAAGATCCAGCACTCAGCAACACAACAAACACTCAGGTGTTGAATGCTGAGGAAGTATTGACCCAGATCAAAACAAGGATCGACACACTGAACAGTGCCAATAGCCTTGGCCTTACTGTCACCCAGCTCAAAGGTGTCATCGAGATCAGCCGTAGTAGTGCCTTCACAATCACAGCAAAAGGTGGCATCAGTGGTGACGAGCTCAAGGTGTTCCAAGACGAAGCCGAGAACTTCTCTCAGCTACCTGCAGAAACTGTGCATGGCCGGATCGTCAAAATCAACAACACGGTTCTAAAAGAGGACAGCTACTACGCCAAGTTTATTGCTGAGAATGGTGTCAGCGGTAAAGGTACATGGGAAGAGACTCTTGCACCTGATGTGTCTCCGGGTCTCACGGCATCGACAATGCCACATCAGCTGGTCAACACAGCACTCAATACCTTCACCTTTGGACCGATTCCCTGGGAAGACCGTCTTGTTGGTGACAACATCACCAATGAGCACCCAAGCTTTGTTGGCAAGAAGATTCAGCAAGGGTTCTTCCACAACAACCGCCTTGGCTTCTTGACTGAAGACAATGTGTCAATGAGTCAAAGCGGTGAGTTCTATAACTTCTACCACGTTTCTGCTCTTACTCAGGCTGACAACGATCCTATTGACCTGAGTTGTTCAAGCTTGCGTCCTGCTGTACTTCACGCAGTGCTACCTGCTGCTCAGGGTCTTGTGCTGTTCAGCAAAGCCCAGCAGTTCTTGATGTACTCCGATGACGGTATCCTGCGACCACGGTCAACAGTAATCCGTACCATCTCAAACTACGAAAACGACGAGTACATTGATCCCGTTGACGTAGGTACAAACATGATCTTCCTGAGCAAGTCTCCAGGTTATACACGTATCTATGCAATGGCCACTCGTGGTCAGCAGGAGAATCCAGATGTCCTTGATATTGGCCGTATTGTTTCTGAGTGGGTTCCTGATACTGTCACTGATCTAGTGGCATCACCACAGAACTCGTTCTTCACGATGTATGGGCCGAGCAGCCCTTACGTGTACCTGTTCCGTACCTACTCGGTTGGAAATGAAACCGTGATGCAAACATGGTTTAACTGGAAAATGCACGGCAATGTGAACTTCGTTGCTGTGGACAGTGATGACACATACGTCGTCACCTACCAGTCCAACCAATACACACTGGTTAAAGCAAACCTCACTCAGACCCCCGATGATGCCATTCTGAGGGCCGATAGCGGGCAGGTGGTACAACTATGCCTTGACTGCTATGCAACGCCTTCTAGCGTCACCTACAACAGTACTACGAAGGTTAATCGCTGCTACCTGAGGTACAACGATATTAGTGGCTTAAGTCCATCAGTCATCATTGCCGACCCAAATAACACAGGTGAGTCTGGCTTTACCTTGACTCCAACCCGTGGTAATGACGGCAATCCTTACTTTGAGTTTGTCGGTGATGATTACTCCGGTGCTTCCTCTACTGTCTATCTTGGATTCAAGTATGACTTTGATGTGCAGCTACCTAGGCTGTACTACCAGCTTGGGGACAAGAACTCTGATTACACAGCAAACCTAACCATTTCCCGTGTCAAGTTCTCTGTTGGTCTTTCAAGCAACATTGGATTCAAGCTCAAAGCACAAGGAGCATCTGAGTGGTACGACGTTCAGTCGGTTCAAAATGCTGACTATTACTTGGGCAATGACGTTCCTCTGAACGAACAGACTGTGTACACACTACCTATTCATCAACGTAATACAAACTTTACTCTACGGGTCTTTAGTGACTCACCATTCCCTGTGTCTTTGACTTCAATGATGTGGGAAGGGAATTATTCTCCACGTTATTATCGGAGGACTTAATTAATGCCAGCTATATGGGGTCCTATAGCGGGTGCTGCTATCAGCGGTGGCTTTGGATTGCTTGGTGCATCTCAGAGTCAGTCTGCTGCTAGTAGAGCAGCCGCATTAGCGAACAAGCAAGCCAGACAAGACTGGCGATATGACAACAGAGTCCGTAAGCTAACCAATAAATACAACAAGAGTAACTGGCAGAACGACGTAGCCAACGAGCAGCTAATACGTGGCTATCAAGATCGGCTAGCTATTCGAGAGTATGACTACAACAGGGCTGCTCAAGACTTCGAGTACAACACAGCACTTCGAGCGTACGCTCAGTCTGAGAAGAACTATCAGCTCCAACTGCAGTTCAACAACATCGCTGCTGCTCAGGCATACGAAGCTGAAAACAACAAGCTCCGAGAAATCAAGGTTGGTTCAGCTTTTCAATCTCAGGACTTAATGGTTCAGAACTTGCAAGAGGAAGGCGTTTCATCTGCAAGTGGTCAAGCTGGTAGAAGTGCAGCAAAAAACATCCAGAGTGTCAGAGCTTCTTATGGAAGAAACATTGCCATTCTGGATGAAAGCATGAGAAGTGCTGAGAAGCAGAGTTCACTAAATCTGGACAAGATCAGAGTTGAAAAACTTGGTGCTGACCTTGCTGCAGAAGCAGCTCGCATGCTTAAGCCTGAACGTGCGCCGTCTCTACCAAAGCCTGAGCCTCTGCCTAAGGCCAACATTATGAAGCCTCTTGCTATTCCTAAGCGTCCAAAACCTGTTGCAGCTACGGCTGGCAGTTCCGCTGGTGCATACTTAAGCACAATTGGAGACAGTCTTGGGACAATAGCTAGTAGCTACATAAGCAGCCTTGGCAAATAATAACTCCTAACTGGTTAACTAAATGGAACAAGTAGGCTATCAAGGGTACGCCCAAGGTGGTGGCTTTAGTCCTGTACAAGTATCGAACGCCTCAGTAGCTCGAATTGAGCAAGAGGGCGCTCGTGTCCTACGGGGTATGCAGCAGCAAGCGGAGCAGGATCTTAAGAACCAAAAAGCTGCGCTTAATCAGCTGCAATACAATAAGGATCTAGAGCAACGGTCCAGGGATAGGAATCAACAGATTCGCCTGGAAACACTTAGAAACAGAAAAGAAGATAGTCAAAGAGACTACAGGACTTCAGCAAATAATATCGTACGTGAGACTGAAAACCAGCAGGCTATTCTGAAGAGCTTATCTTCGCTCAGCACAAAAGCCACTGAACTTGCTGTCCAGTACGACACTGCTGTAGGCACTGAACAAGCCAGAGACCAGTACTGGCAAGACATGATGTACGGTGTCAACCCTGAGGCTCAGCTGAAGGAGAGGCACACTGATTACCAGCTGCAGATCTACGGTGAACAGCTGGATCAGGAAACGGATAAGGCCCAGGCAATGGGTGCTGATCCAATTCAGGTTGACTACTTTCGTGGCTTAAACCGGTGGCAGCGTCGTGGCCGTGAACGGGCCATGATTGAACGTGCCGGAATGGACTTCGGTAGTTGGATCGAAGAGAAATTCAACAGCGACAACCAGACGCAGATTGAAGTCCCTCAGGAGGATGGCTCTAAAAAGACCATTACACCTGTAGATGCAGCTACCAGTTCTGAGCAGTCTGCATTCTTCCCTGTACTGTTCAAACAGTTCATGGATGAGAAAGGCCTCTATGGGGTCAAGAGCGCACGCCTTGAACCCATGTACCTCAAAGTCCGCTCATCGTTTGAAGGACTGGTTAGTAAGACACGCCAAATTGAAATTCAAGAACGTCAGAATCAGCGGCTTGATGAAGCCAAAGATATGGTGTACGACAGTTTTGATCCGACTAGTGTCATCAACTACTACAACGTCCTAAGGCGTTCAGTAGATGAAAAGGGTATGCCCTTGGGTCATGCTGCTGCACGTGCAAAGCTGATGGAGATGCTCTTCACAGCTACTGATGAAAACGGTAATCTGAAGTACAGTCCAACGCAACTGGAAGATTTTGGCAACATGATCTTCCCTGGTCAGAACCGTTCCATTAAGGACCAGTACAGCGCTCAGTGGGCTGAAATGACGCTGAAGCGTAGTCAGACAGAGAATCAACTGTACAGCCTTCAAGAGTCAACCAAAAACCGCGAGTTCGGTGAATGGAACAACTCCACTCGTGAATGGCTTAACAGCGGTAAGTGGGACGGATCTAACGAGGCACTTGAGCCGCTCCTTGAAAAGGCGATCAAGGATGGCAACAGTGAAGGTCAGAAGATGCTTCAGCAGTACATGACTGATCTGAGCAACGATGGCCGTAATGACAAATTCTACGAAGAGCTATGGGCTGATAAGGCAGCACAGGGTCTTCTGACTGTTGAGGAAGTTAGGACTGCTAACGTGTCCTCCAAACTCAAATTAGACTGGGTTCCTAAGGCGCAAAAGGCTCAAGAGTCTGCGATGCCTAAGGAGATGAAGGATTCAATGGAAGACTATATTAAGTCTTCGCTGTCCCGTCGTCTTGGCCAGTTTGACAAAAACGCCATTAACGACCCAACCTTCGGTCGAGCACTTAACGCTGCTACTTCTCAGTATCTGCGTGATTTTAACGTTGCTATGCAGAAGCCTGGTGCAACTGCTGAACAGGCTGATGCGTACGCACTAGGACGATTTGAGAAGGAGTTTCAACGTCAAGGCGGTCGATACAGTGTTAGCGACCTTGACCCGAACAACAAGGGTCTTCGTAGAAAGCATTTTTCCAGCTTCCTTGTAGCTCCTACCTCAGCTTCAATCCACCCGATGACACACATCAGGGATATCGTCAAACGTAATCCTGATGCGTTAAATACTGAGAGTCTTCTTGATCGCGGAGAGCTGCAACGTATAAGTGCTTCTTCAAAAGCTGGTCGAGCCTTCCGTATTCCTCAGTCTGCTCAGTACATCGCCAATATGTTTGGTGGTACTGTTTCTGCATCTGACGTGCTGAATGCACAGATGAAGCATTATGGGATTGATCAGATTCCAATCAAGTCTTATCAACAAGCGCTGACCTCCGTTGATCCTGAGTACCAACGCCTGCTGACTTACCAACCTAACTACACGCGGGTCTCTATCGCTTCGTATGGAAGTGGTCTAACTGGCGGTCTCCCTGCAAAGCGGGCACGTGGTGCAGTGAACACTCCTGGTGAAATCATGAGCACCTATCTGGCTGCTGGTGGTGATCCAAAGGAAGCTGTGATCATGACGGCCATTGCTATGGCTGAATCCAGTGGCAGACAGGATGCGGCACGTTCTGATACTGACGTGCATGGTTGGTTCCAAGTTCGTTATCCAGTTCACGTAGATAAGCTCCGTGCTCTTGGTATCACATCTCGGCAGCAGCTCCTCGATCCGATGAGTAATACTAAAGCTGCACTTGCAATTCGTAAGTCGCAGGGCTTAGGTGCTTGGGAGGCTTATACCAATGGACGCTACACCGAGTTTCTGCCGCAAGCGCAGGCCGCATTGAAGAGCTTTGGCTCGTCTCCTTGGAGGCAAGGTTCAACGATGAACTTCAACGTAGTTCAGTATTTGACTGGCGACAGAAGCTACCGCAACCCAAACAACCCAAATCAGTTCTATTACGCTGCTGATCATGGCGGCAGTAACTACCACGAACATGTGGGCTTCCGTTCTCGTGAAGACCGTGATCGTGCCATTGCAACACTCAAAAACCATGGCATCAAGATCGGTTCAATGAACGATGGTGTCCATGCCGACGGTAGTTTGCATTATGAAGATAGAGCTGTTGACCTTCCTATGCCCCATTACATCCCCCCAGGTAGCCGTGAAGAACAGGCTTACTCCCGCCGTGTACGTATGATTCTAGGTATTCCCGGATGACCGATTACTTTGATTTATCAAATGCCCAGGTAGTCAATGATCCTGAAGAAGAACAGTATGTACACGACGTAAATACTGCAGCTATTCAGGAAGCACAACAAGACTCCCTGGACAAAAAGGCAGCACAGGAGGCTGCGGTTAAGAGCCAAGAACAAGCAGCTAAGCAAAAAGCTGACGAAGAGAAGAACTCTGTGTTAAACAAAGCAGGTGAACTCGTTGACAACACACTGTTTCTTGGGCCACGAGCAGCCGGTCTGGGTGTTGGTGACTTCATCAGTGATGTAGCTGGACTTGTACCTCTTACCAAAGGTATTGATGAATGGTGGGATAAGACCGCCGTTCGTTCTGACAATGGTATTGAAAATGCTGTTAGGGATGCAGCTTCAGTCATCGTTCCTACCCTTGTAGGTGGTGCTGGCGTCATTCGTGGGGCAACCCTTGCCACCAAAGGTTTGAACATTGCGAAGCGCACTCAGCTCATTGGTCGCCTTGCTGCTGCAGCAGGTGTTGACACGGCAGTTACTGCTATCTCTAGCACCAGTGAGCGCGACGACAACATTGCAGGTGCTCTCAATAAGTGGCTTGGTTGGGACATCCCCTGGGCTACCAGAGATGGTGACAGCCCTGATGTGAAGCGCCAGAAAAACATCATGGAAGCTGCTGGCCTATCTGGTGCCACCAGTTTGATTGAAGCAGCGTTTGCTTTGAAAAAAGGTGCAACTAAACTTGTGCCTAAAGATCCAATTGCTGCTCAAGCTGTCGAAGCCAAAGCAGCACGCGAGGCCGCTGATGAAGACCCAATCGTATCTGCTGTCCAAAACCGCGATGCCATGCGGGAACAGGCAGTTACACAAGAAGCCATCAGGCGTGTGGATGTAGATCTTGATGGTGGCTATGACCCATTCATCAATAACTACTACGAGGCTCAGCAGCGTGGTGTTAATAACGTAGAGATCGACCCACTTCAAGCAAAAGTCGACCACTGGCGCATTCAAAACAACGAAGGCACATTGAACGGACGAGCAACATCTGCTGTGTCTGACAATGTTATGGAGTTTCTATCTGGTGCATCACGTGGATCAGAAAGAGCTGATCTCCTTGAGGATGTCTGGCTTAGCGCAGCGCCTAGTGCTGATGTAACTATTCAGTCACTGAGGGGAGCTCGCAAGATTCCTGCTGCAGAAATCAATAAGTCCGTCGATTCTCTCGTCAATAACGTCCTTAATCCTGACGTTTCCTTTGATCAGTTCAAGGATATCGTCAAGCAGATGCGTCGTGATTCGTTCAACTCTAAGAGTGTCTTGGATGAACCTGGCTGGGTCATGACCAGTCAAGCATTCAAAAGGGCTTTCGATGAGGTCTACAACCCCAACAATCTAAGGGCTTCTGCTCTGATTGTTCAGAATGCTGCGGACAACGTTGCCGACACAATTCGAGCAGCGAACCTCATTGGTGATGTGGCTGATACTTCTCGCCAACAAGAGTTGATTCTGAAAAAACTTCAGACAATGGCTGGTGAGATGAAGGTCATTAGTTGGATTCGTGGTAGCGGCCTTGAGTTCCTGAAGTTTAAAAAGGGTAAGAAGTCTCCTGAAGAGATTGCTGCTTGGTTGGCAACACGAGCTGACGAGTTCGATCAGGTTGTAGCCAATAAAGCTGCTGCTGGAGCCGAGTTCGTTCAAAAGTACACCACAATCGCCAAGGAAAACCCAGAGTTTCTGAAGCCATTTAACGAGATCTACGACTTCACCAATGGCAACGTGGACGACCTGTACAAGCTTCACCGCTACATGGAAGACCGCGTTGGTGTTGTTAGCAAGGCATTTATTGACGGCAACCCTGAAGTCCCTAGCGCTGTCGTCCAAGGTGCTCAGGCTACCCGGTACAACAACATCCTGAGTGGACTCTCTGCTGTACGTGCTGCAACAGGTAACGCTGTTCTCCTTGCAGCTAAGCCTATCTCTGTTTTAGCTGGTGCTGCTGCAACTGGTGATGCCTACACCTTTAAGAAAGCCCTGGCTGGATTCAGCGGTATTGGAGAGAACCTCCAACGCGCATTCAAGCACATGGGTGATGAATGGAGAGCCGTCAACGCATCTCCAGAAGTCATCGCAGCTCGCGGTCGTAGTGACTTGAGCTTTGGACAGTACGACGACTTCACAGCCATCGAAGCGTACGCTCAGTCAAAGTGGGCAAATAGCTCCAATCCTGGCGATATGGGACGGTTGGCTGCTTGGAATATCGCCAAAGTCTTCCATGCATTCAACAAGAACAACATTGTTCGGTGGGGTGTGAATGCCATGCACGCAGTCGATGGATTCACAAACTCCATGATTGCAAGCATGAATTCTCGCTTCAAGGCCTATGACGAGATGTTCCAGGCCACAAAGGGTACATTTGACGAAGCGCTGTTCAACCAAAAACAGCGTGAACTCTACAGCAAAGTCTTTGATAACACTGGTCTTATCACTGATGAGGCTGTCAGTTTTGCGTCAAAGGAAATCTCCCTAAACCTTGATAGTGAGATGGTTGCTGGCCTAGAGAACTTCATGAAGCATGTGCCGATAGCTAAGTCCCTGTTCATGTTCCCTAAGACAGGACTTAACGGTTTGGAAATGGCGTGGTCATTCAACCCGCTCAGCTCTGTTGGCCTTGCTATGGGCCGTGTACGGCGTGCCTTCAAGGCTCAAACGCCAGACGAGATTATGGCTGTCCTTCAAGAGCATGGCATCAAGGTTGAAACTAGCGAAGCTGAGCAAGCATTCAAGTCTCTCAAGTCTGAGTATGTCGGTCGTCAGCTGATGGGTAGTGCAGTCGTCATGGGTGCCGGTTTGTGGGCCTTGGCTGGCAATCTCACCGGTAACGGACCACAGGATGGTGCTGAGCGAAAGCGTATGCAGGACATGGGAGCCAAGTTCAACTCCATCAAGGTTGGCGATCAATGGATTAGCTACAAAGGTTTTGAACCGTTTGACTCATTGCTTTCACTTGTTGGCGATATTGTCTATCAATCAACTCGTGTTGACCAGGCTGTCACTGAGGATTGGTTTCGTAAGGTTAGCTTTGCTATCTCAATGAACGTTGCCAATAAGACGTTCTTGAGTGGCTTTGAACCGTTGGTTTCAATGTTGTCTGGTGATGAAGGTGCATGGAATCGTTTCCTTGCTACCCAAGCAGACAGCATGATTCCTGGTACTGGTGCTCGTAGTCTGCTCAGTCAGGCAGTCACACCGCAACTCAAAGACGTTGAGAATGATGTTTTGTCTTATCTCAAAAACCGTAATAAGTTCTTGTATAACGGCAACGACGAACTCAAGAACCTTGTCGATGTCTACACAGGTGAGCCGATCAGGTACAACGAGCCATTAGTGGCTGCAGGCAACTCCCTGATGCCGTTCTTTAAGAGCAACGGTGGTATGGAGCCCTGGCGTCAGTGGTTGCTCTCTACTGGCTGGGACAACCTCCAAACCATCCGAACTAACAAGATTACAGGCCAACCACTGACAGCAGAAGAGCGCTTCTGGATCAACAACTGGATTGGTCAGAATGGTCGTCTCGCTGAACAAATTGAAGGTCTACGAACTGCCAACGACGGATGGTGGGACAAAAAGCTAACAGAATACGCAAAAGCACGAGGCCTCAAGAATCAAAAGGAATTCCCGATCAAAGAAACAGTCGTTCACGACATGCTTGATCAGATTCACAATGAAGCCTTTAACCAAGCCTGGAGTGCATGGGAGCAAAATAATGCTACTGCCTCCAACCTTCCTGGTTACTACAAGGAACTCAAGGGGCGGCTGAACATCGGTGATACAGCTGGAGCGGCTAAAACCTCATCCCAGCTTCAACAAATCCTAGATATTCGCAACTAGCGTCATGGCTGTCACTCAGAATACCTACACAGGGAACGGTTCTACCGTTCTCTTTTCTTTTACCTTTCCATATCTAGAGACCACTGACATCAAAGTAAGTGTCAATGGTACAAATACAACTGCATACACCCTTGCCAACGCTACTACTATCCAATTCAATACAGCACCGGCTAATGGGGCTGCTATTCGGATTTACCGTCAGACTGACGACTCAGCACTGGCTGCTACGTTCTATCCGGGTTCTGCTATTCGCTCTAGCGACCTGAATGAGAACTTCACTCAGAACCTTTATGTGACGCAGGAGTCGTCAAACAATGCAACTTCGGCCACCACCACGGCTAACACTGCTCTAACGAACTCCAACACGGCTATCAGTACAGCCAATAGTGCTGTCAGCACCGCCAACACAGCTTCGACCAATGCTTCTGCGGCTGTAGCTACGGCTAACACTGCAAGCACAAACGCTAGTGCAGCCGTCTCTACCGCTAACACCGCTAGCACCAACGCAACAGCTGCAGTCAACACAGCCAATACTGCATCCACCAACGCCAGCAACGCTGTAACGACCGCCAACACGGCTCTCAGCACAGCCAACACGGCTAGCTCTAATGCTTCTGCAGCCGTTGCAACTGCTAATACAGCGTCGTCTAATGCTAGTGCTGCTGTCTCCACGGCTAACACAGCCTCTAGCAATGCAACGACAGCGGTTAATACGGCAAATACAGCTCTAAGTACGGCCAATGCTGCAACTGCAACGGCCAACACCGCCAGTACCAACGCTACTGCTGCTCTTAATGCAGTCGCTAGTTCACTACAATATGTTCTTGTCGCTAATGTTGCCGGGATTCCTAGCAGTCCTGCAAATAACTATGCAATTGAAGTAGCTGATTCAACTGGTATTGAAAGCTTTTCTCCTCTTGCAAACCGTCCTGCCGGATTTGTTGGTGATGTCGGCCTTAGTGTTCGTATGCAATACAGCACGACTGGACCGACTTGGAACTGGTTGAACTATTTCCCTAACAACGCTGAGACTCGTTACCTGAAACTAGCTGGTGGCACTCTTACTGGACAACTCCGAGCTGATGATAGCACGTCTGTAGCATCTCCAGTTATCGCTTTTGATGGTGATACTAATACTGGTATTGCCCACACTGGAGCTGATGAGCTTGCGTTGGTTACCAGTGGCACCGCACGAGTAACAGTTGATCCATCTGGTGCTGTTGCTGTCACCAATTCACTGAGCGTTGGTGGTCAGGCAGCAGTTGTAACTAACGATGCCCGGCTCAGCGATACTCGTACTCCTACTGACAACACAGTTAGTACTGCCAAAATTGTTGATGGTGCAGTTACTAGCGCAAAGATCGCTGACGGCACCATCGTCAACGGCGACATCAATGCCAGCGCCGCGATTGCCGGCACCAAGATCAGCCCGGACTTTGGCAGCCAGACCGTCACCACCACCGGCACTAGCAGCGCTGCCAGCTTCATCCCCAGTGGCAGCACCGTACCCACAAACGGCCTGTATCTACCCTCGGCAAACAGCGTAGCCATCAGCACTGGTGGGTCTGGCCGCCTCTTCATTGATAGCAGTGGGCGTTTGGGCGTGGGGACCAGTTCGCCTGCCTTGTTCTTTGATTGTGCTGGCACGGGAACAGGTGTTGCTTACTTCAGAACGAC
>Ga0255288_1000062_pt1 | contig 11847 bp, 7 predicted proteins | sample AtltaT_38_FD_183682 | JGI IMG/M metagenome (GOLD analysis project Ga0255288, IMG submission 183682) | Metatranscriptome of freshwater microbial communities from Altamaha River, Georgia, United States - Atl_UVDOM_RepA_8d (Metagenome... | ecosystem: Environmental > Aquatic > Freshwater > River...
CAGCGGGCGACTAGCGACTTGTCGGCTCAGGAGTCGCTGCTGAAAGAACTGCAGGCGTTGCAGGACACGATTGGCAGCTCCGAGGCAGGGCTACACGGCGCATTCGAGGAGTTTTTCGGCGCGGTGCGCGGGCTTGAGGTGGCACCAGCCTCGGTCGGCGCCCGCGCCGGATTTCTGGCAGCGGCTGATGGTGTGGCACTGCGCTTCCGTAACCTCGGTTCAGCGGTCGAAGGCTTCGATGAAGCAAGTCGGTCGGCAATCGACGACAGCATCAACAAGACCAACTCGCTCCTGCAGCAGTTGGCCGCCATCAATAAACAATTATCGAATCGCGGTTCAGCCTCGGAACAGCCGATGCAGCTGCTCGACAAGCGCGATGCCATCCTTGGCGACCTCGCCGAGCAGATCGGTGTCACGGTATCGCTCAGCGACAACGGCGCTGTGACCATCTACGCGGGCGAGAGCGCCTCAGGCGCCGCCCTCGTCGAGGGGGCCGCGGCGCGGACGATCTCGGTCAGCTTTGATGAACTTGATCCGGGGCGTGTTCAGTTCGTGCTCGACGCCCAAAGCCGCCCAACGGTGTTACCGCCGATCCGCTCAGGCATCGCGGGGGGTCTCGTCTCGTACCGCTCGCAGGCGCTCGGCACTGTGGTCGACCGGCTTGATGCGCTGGCGCTGGCATTCGGGAATGCGGTTAACGCCCTTCACAAGCAAGGCCTTGATTCCCAGGGACGCGCTGGGGGCGACCTGTTCTACGTCGGTCCAGCATTCAACGTGGAGAGTGGGGCGAACGCAGGCACGGCGCGACTCGGCGTCGAAATTGTCGATGCGAGCAAGGTGGCAGCACGAGGGTACGACGCCAAGTACGATGAGGCGCGATCGTTGTGGGTGGTCACGGATATTCAGTCCAACGCCACCGCGAGTGGTAGTACAGCGGTCGAGCTGGGTGGACTGCGCTTTACATTCAACGGGGCGGCAGCGCCCGGCGACTCGTTTCGCATTCGCCCATCCCAACGTCCCGCGATGACGTTTTCGACGTTGATTCGGGAGCCTGAGGAGATCGTCACCGGGATGCGCTTGAGCATTGCGGGCGCGCTCGGCAATCTCAGCGGTATCTCTGCGGATGTAAGTCTCACCGGGTCACGTGAGGCGGCGGCGTTTCGGTCATTGGCCGAGGTTCTGCCGCAGGGGTCCGCAGCGGGGGTCGCGGCGACAAGTTTCTCCCGCTCGACCAAACCCATTGCCGTCATCGAAGCTGGCCTGCGCAACGTCGTCTTGCGGTCGGAAAGCCCGAGTTCGGAAGTGGCGATCTTTACACGAGACGGTCGACAGATCGCGGGACCGAAAACGAGCGCCTCTGTCGTCTCGGCGGCCAACGGCTTTTATGTCGGGGCACAATACTCCGACAGCTATCTGAACAAGTCGGGTGCGGAGGCGTACCTCGACCAAGGCTTCATTTATGGCGCTCGCGCGGTCGCAGGCGGGCAGGTCGATAGCGACGGTAAGCCGGTGCTCACACCCGCGCAGTTACTGACGGGACGGATCGACGTCAACGCGTTCAGCCAGATCAATTCCGGCGCTCTGCGTCTCAACGGGGTCGCGGTAACCACGAAGATTCCCCGCGATGGCCAGCCCAACACGGTGGCCGAATACGCGGCGGCGATCAATACGTTGAAGACAACGACGGGTGTGCAAGCCATCGTTAAAAGCGAGGTGCGTGCCGCAGTACCGGTCACCAATGATCCGTTCAGCGTATCGATCAACGGCCGCAGTTTTTCCTCTGCCACAGTGTCCGGTCTGCTCGCAGCGATCAATGCGGATGCTGCGTTACCGACGATCGAGGCAAGACTTGAGAGCGCGGCTACGTCCGGCGTCGACGGTCGGGCACTGAAGTCCGAAATTGTCATCGTCGATACAGCCGGTAGTGACATCACGCTCGGTAGTAACAATCTGGGCCTGACGCCCAGCGCCTACGGCGCCCAGCTTGAGTTCAAGGCCTACCAGCAAGTGGCGGTTGCAAATACCGCCGTCCCGCTGAGCGCCTCGTTGATCCTGAACGGCGTCGCCATCGAGCGAACGGCGGCGGCTGGAGAAACCGCGGCGCAACGAGCCAGCGGCTTGGCCGCCAAGATCAACGCAGCGGCGATCGGTGTTCAGGCTGATGTCGTCGGTAGTGAACTGGTGCTGCGCAATATCGACTCGCAGGTCGGTAGGCCGTTTACCGTGGGCGCCAACAACGTCGGTTTTACGTCCGATGAATACTTCAATGACTCGCCGATCACTATTGACTTTGATCCGCTGGTCGCTGGAGCAAGCAGTGCAAGCTTGCGGCAACTCGGAATCCAACCGGGTTTCGTCATGGGTTCAGCGGTTGCCGAGGATCTGCTGGTGTTCGGGGTGGATAGCGCAGGTGAAGCCTCGGCGATCTCGCTCACAGGTTCGTACGAGAAGGGTACGCCGCCCGCGGCGCTGAGCTCGGATCGGCGCCAATACGTACTGTCTTTTGCCGAGGCGAATTCCTACACGATCAGCGACAGCGCCACGGGTACCGCCGTGGCCAGCGGCGTGTTCGACTTGGCGGAGCGGAAGATTAGCTACGGCACGTGGCAGGTCACCTTAGGCGGAATCCCAGCCAACGGCGATGCGTTCACCGTGTCCCCCAACGCTGATCCGCGTGGCGACAATCGGATGGCAGCAGCGATTGCGCGCCTGCAGGACAACAAGCAACTGTTGGGCAACGATCAGACCGTCCAGCAGGAGTACGAAAACATTGTCGACCGCGTCGGCGCGCTGGCCGTGCAGGCCGAGATCGGTCGAGATGCCACGCGGGTCGTCAAGGATTACGCCCGGGAGGCCCGCGAGCGCGTCTCCGGCGTGAACCTCGACGAAGAACTGGCGGATCTGCTCCGTTATCAACAGGCCTACCAGGCCAACGCCCAAGTCATCCAGGCGGCGAGTCGGATCTTCGACGCCTTGTTGCAGCGGTTGTGAGGATTGATCGATGCGTGTTTCAACTGGAATGATCTACAGCCAACTGACGGAGCGCATGAGCGACAACTCCGCCGAGATGGCCAAGATGCAGGCCCGACTGTCGCTCGGCACCAAGTACACGCGTCCCTCGGAAGCGCCTGATGACGTCGCTCGAGTGCAATCGCTCGAGAGTCGTCTAAAGCGACTGGATACCGACGTAGAGTCCATCTCGCGCGCGAAAATTGGCGTCGACGCACAGGCCAAAGCCATGGAGGCCGCCAGCGAACTGATGGATCGGCTGAAGGAGGTCGCTTTCCAGGCGGCCAACACCACGATCGGCGAGGGCCGGCGACAAGCGTTGGCGGAGGAGGTCGACTCCATCCAACGCTCGTTGATCGACATCGCGAACACGCGCGATGCGGATGATCGGTATGTGTTTGCAGGCATCAATTCATCCGAGCCCCCCTATGCGTTGAACGCAGATGGCTCGGTGGTCTATAGCGGCGCTTCGGCGCCGCTACGGGTGCGGGTGACGGACGTCGGTTTCGAGGACGTGACAGTCCCTGGCCCAACCATTTTCAAGCCCATTACGAACGGCACGATTTCAACGGGATTCTTTCAGGTTATCGGTGATCTCGGCGACGCCTTGCGCGATAACAACGAGTCCGCTCGAGTACAGGCGCTGGCGGACGTCGATCAGTTGGTGAGCAACTCCAGCGCGTCGCTGGCGCGCGTCGGCGGAACACAGCAGCGGCTACAGCTGATCGAGGAGCAGGCGCGAGAGACATCGGTTCGTGCTCGCGACACGCTCTCCTCGATCAAGGACCTTGATTACGCCACAGCACTGACAGATCTGCAGAAGCAGGAAGTGTTGTTGCAGGCCTCTCAATCGATGATGGCGCGGATGGCGCAGCTGTCGTTGCTCGATGTGATCCGTTGACCTGAGGCACTACGGCAGTGGCTACCGCAAACGTTCTGACCAGTCTCGGCGCGGCCGACCTCGACACGAAGCAGCTCGTGTCTGATTTGGTCAATGCCGTCAAGGAGCCGCGGCAGTTGCAGATCGACAGCAGCAAGAAGAAAGCCGAGGTGGCTGTGTCCAGCCTCGCAATGCTTAAAAATGCGCTGACAAATCTGCAAACGGCCGCCACGGACCTCGGAAGCGTGGGCGAACTGAATCGCCTCAGCATTACCAACTCGAACTCAAGCGCCGTGGTGGCCGAGGCCGGGTCTGACTCCATTGCGGTTCCCGGTAATCACACCTTGTCGATCACCCAGCTGGCGCAAGCCAAAAGGGTCGCCTCGGTCGGATTCGCCGCGAGTACCACCGTTGTCAGTGACAGTGCGTTCGTCGTGACTCTTGAAGCGGGCAAGCCCATCACCATTGCCGCGGGCACCACTGTGGCGGGAATGGTGGCCGCAATCAACGGCGCCGGCGGTGCCGTGACGGCTCGCCTCGTCAACACGGGGGTCGGTTCAACTCCCTACAACATCGTGCTGGAGGGCGCCTCCGGAGCGGCCAATACCTTCACGGCCGTGGACACCGCTGCGACCGGGGCGCCGACTGGATTTGCCGCCAGTGTCTCGACTATCGATATGAGCAGTGTGGCGGGGCTGCGCGTTGGCAGCTCCATCAGTGGCACCGGCATCGCGGCGGGAACGACGATCACGGCCATCGATTCGATCAACAACACCATCACCTTGTCGGCACCGACGACGGCGGCCTCTGCGGGGGCGTACACCTTCAGCCTGTTCCCGACCACATTGCAGAGCGCCCAAGACGCGTCCTTCACACTCAACGGCATGGCCATGACACGTTCGAGCAACGTGGTCACAGATGCGCTCGATGGCGTCACCCTGAAGCTCAACAGCGTAACCGGCAGTGCGGTACAGCTCGGCGTGTCTTTCAATGCGACCGATATCAGCGCGGCCGCGCAGCGCTTCGTCGACGCCTACAACGTGCTCACGGAGTTCATCACGACCGCAACGGGCCCGGTGATCAAAGACAATGATCTGTCGGGGACTTTGCAAAACGACACTTCGGTCCGTGCCTTGAAGGCGACGCTGCGCTCCAAGTTGACGGCGCGCTCCTCGAGCGCCAGTGGCAACGCCACCCATTGGAGTGTCCTCGGTATTTCACTCGATCGTGAGGGCGTTCTGCAGCTCGACGCGGCGAAGTTCAAGTCCACATTCGAAAAGAACCCCACGGATGTGGTCAAGGCGCTGTCCAACAACGCCAGCGAACCGTACATCTATTCAGGCTCGGCCAGCGGCTTGGCGGGCGACATGGCGATCGCCGCTTACGGCATGGTCCGAAGCACGGGCGTTCTGGCGGATGTGACCAAGTCATACGAAGGAAAGCTCAGTCGTCTTGAGACCGAGCAAAGCAAGCTCGATAAACAGATCGAAGCAATTACCGTTCGTTATGAGCGCCAATTTTCAGCTCTGAACGCTGTGCTCGCGGAGTTCAAAGCGACGTCGAAACGGCTCGACAGCACATTTAATCAAAACAAGGACTGATGCGTCCTCGCAACTGGAGAATCAGCATGGAATCGATTTCACACACCTCAGCCGCCGATCTCAACGAGAAGCTCGTTGCGGCGCGTCGGTATGGTCACGCGCAGCAGGCACTGCTCGAAGCCATCGTCGAGGAGCGCTCGGCCCATGTCATCGCTCACGGCCTCGACGTGGTGCGAATCTGCGGCGCGGTATTCAACGGTACCAACCCCGATGCAACGCGATTCGCGGAGGAGCTCTCGCCGCGTTCGATCACGGATACCGCTGCGTTTCTCAGCTTGTACACCGTCATTCGGCAAACGGACAAAATGCTCGGAGAGTGGCTGCAGACGGCCGATGTTGGGCATCTCGAGCGGATCTTTGGGCTCGATGTCGATCCGCGCAACGACGTCATCGTCGTGGCGGGAGAGCAGGCTTCCGAGGTCACAGTGGAGCTAAAGCAGCGCGGGTATGCGCGCGTGTTGCGCTGGGAGGCGATGTGTCAGGAAGGGGCGCCGGCTGAGGCGGATCCGAGTCGCATCGATGCGGCGTTCGAGTCGATTCAGGATCTCGCGGTGTGCCGTCCCGGCAAAGTCTGGTTGCTATGGGGTGAGGGCGCGGCGTGCCCGGATTCGGTTCGCGCTGTGCTCGACGATCGGTTGCGTCGGGCGCTCATGAACCGGCACACCGTGGCGAGCCTCGGCGATCGTTGGGCGCGGCAGTTCGTGCAGAATTTGCCTGCGCTCGGGCGCCGTGGACGTGACATCGGCCAGCTTCGCGGTGCGTTCGCAGGCAGCGGGGCCGTGATCGTGGGCGCGGGTCCCTCGCTCGATGGATCAATCGAGTGGCTGCGCCAGCAGTCAACCCGTCCGTTGATCATTGCGTCCCACAAGGCCGCCAAGACGCTGCTGCGCGCGGGGATTGACCCGGATTTCATCGTTATGCTTGATCCGAAGCAAGGCGCACGGCATCTGGCGGGCTGCGACCTGTCGCGTGTCGCGGCGTTGATCACCGAAGTGGCGGTCGATCCTCAGGTGCTCGACCACGGCGATTTGCCGTTGCTGCCGTACTGTTCGGGCACGGAGACGCTGGGACTGGTGTCCGCGGTGGGCGACCTGCGTATCCCGCTCGTTCGCTCGGGCGGTAGTGTGCTGCATATCGCTTTGCAGTTCGCACGCCTTGTGGGCTGTGAACGCATCAGCCTCCTGGGCGCAGACTTTGGATTTCCGGGCGAGCGGCTCTATGCCAGCGGGGCGGGCGAGGGCGATACCCTCGAACTTTCGGAAGATCGTCGCACCTACGTGCGTCATGCGCTCGATGGTAACAGCCGTGCGGGTCTGCTGATCGGTGCATTGGCCAACGACGGCAGCGTTATTCCGACCACGATCGAGCTCGATCACTATCGAAGCTGGACGGAGCAGATGTTCCTCGACTGGCGGCGCGATTGCCCGCAGCTTGAGGTGTTCAACTTGTCGAGCATTGGGGCGCAGTTGGCCGGTGCCGTTTGGGTCGCCGATCCGACGCAGCATGTCGCCTCGGCACAGCCTGTCGAGTCGATCCAGGTGATGCAGTCTGTGCCTGCGTTCTTGGCGAAGCGGGATGAGGAGCAGGCCTTGGCTTCGCGACTGCGGACCAAGGTTCGCAAACTGCGGGCCCTCGGTCAGTCGTGCGCACGGGCGGCGTCTGCCGCGCGCAGTGGGCGGGCACAGGACATGCGTGTCTACGCCGAAGTGGCCGAGCACGCCGTGGAGTGTCCCGAGGTGTCGCTGGTGTTGACGCGACGCTTGCAGGTCATCGACGAGCAGTCGCAGCGCTCCACCATCGATGCGCCGCAGCGGCTGCTGGAGCTGGCTGAGGTCACCGGTGAAGAGGCGGACAGTGTGGCGAGCTTGTATGCCGCTGCCGCGCGAAGTCTGTCGAGGAAGTCGACCGGTCGCCTTGTGGCGCGAGGTAACTAATCATGGGGGCGCCTAACACACTCAAGGCTGCGGACAGCACCGAGTTGGTGTCTGCGGCACTCAACGAGAAGCTCGCAGCGGCACGCGCCTACCAAGCCGCACAGAAGGGTCTGATGACGTTGATCGTCGACGAGGCCGACGAGGCCACCCTGTGCCATCACATGGGGGTGCTGCGCGTGGCCCGGGCGATGTTCAACAACACCCAGGCGTTCAGCGACGGTGACGCACCGACCGCGGATGGGGCATCCATTCAGGCGACCTTGCAGTTCGTCGAGCTGCTGGTGGATATCCGTAACAATGACCAGCTGATTCTGGAGTGGTTGCAGTCGGCCGAGCGCCCAGCCCTGACGGATATCGAGCGGTATGTCGATCGCGCCCTCGAGATCTCCGCCGATCCGCGTTACGACATCTATGTCGTAGCGGGAGAGGCTGCGAGCGACATCGTCGCTGCCCTGCAGCAGCGTAATTGCGCCCGCATTCTCGAGTGGGGAGCGATCTGCGCAGAAGCCAAGGAAGGTGTCGAGGCGATCGAGGGTGATGACGCCATCGATGTACGCAAGACGGACCAGGCGTTGGCTGCGATTCCGGAGCTGACGGTGTGCCGCCCCCAGCGAGTCTGGTGTCTGTGGGGTCCAGAGGCGCACTGCCCGATGTCGATCCGCGAGGCGCTCGATGCGCGCTTGCGCCGCATGATGATCAACCGCAACACCATCGGGGCTTTGGGCGCGAGTTGGGCCAAGCAGTTCATCCGCAACCTGCCGAGCCTCGTGCAGCATGGTCGCAATACGAGCACATTATTCGATTCGATGCCCGGTTCCGGTGCGATCGTGATCGGCGCGGGCCCTTCGCTCGATGAGCAGATCGAGTGGATCAAGGCGCAGACGCCAAAGCCGGTAATTATCTGCGCCTATAAGGCGCTGAAATCTCTGGCCAAGAACGGCATCGCTCCAGATTTCGTGGTGATGCTCGACCCAAACCAGCAGCTGCGACATCTTGAAGGCGTCGATCTGCAGCAGATCGCCGGGTTCGTCGTCGAGGTGTCGGTGTGGCCGGAGGTGCTGGCCAAAATCGATCGGCCCATCCTGCCGTATTTCGCGGGTGATGGCACCCGGATCCTATCTGAGGTGTTCGGGCGGGTTCGTTTGCCGATCATTCCAACGGGCGGCAGCGTGTTTCACACCGGCATGCAGTTGGCGAAAATTCTTGGCTGTACCGAAGTGACCATTGTCGGCGCCGATTTTGGCTTTCCGGACGATCGGCTGTATGCCGACGGCGCCGGCACGGGCGACACCTTGAAGGTGGCCGCCGATAAACGCAGCTACCTGCGCCAACCCCTCGATCAGAGGGCACGCGCGGGCATGCTGATTCAGAGCACTGCGAATGACGGCTCGGCCATCGCGACCTCGCTCGAGCTCGACTCGTATCGGCTGTGGACCGAAGAATTCATCCGCGAATGGCAGCGGCGCTCGCCAGTAAAGGTGTACAACCTCGCGCCCAAGGGAGCACGCATCGAGGGAGCAGAGTTCGTCGTTGCGGCCTCGCACCGCGCAGCACCGGCGACGCGATCGGCGACGGACGTGACGGCCGAGGCGCCTCACCTCGTCAAGCCGAACTCAGTGAATGGAGCATTGAAAGGCCGACTGAAACGAAAGATCGCCCGTTTGCGGGCGCTCGGCAAAGCCTGCCACCGCGCCATCACGGCGGCACGCAAGCGTCCGGCCTCGGACCTTTCGATGTACGGCGGGGTCGTCAAGCGCGCGGCATCCTGTCCAGAGGTGTCGCTGTTGCTGAACAAGCAACTCGCCGAACTCGACGAGCAGGCAAAGCGTACAACCGTCGATGTGCCGCAGCGTCTGCGCGGGCTGATCGAGCAGGCCGAACAACAGGCGACCGAGACGGCTGAGTTGTACGCAGGCGTCGAGCGCCAACTGACGCGTATTTCAGCGGTAGGAGCCCCATGAAACCCCTCCGTATTTTCGTCGGCTGGGACAGTCGGGAAGACATCGCCTACCAGGTCTGTCGACGCTCGCTCGAACAGCATGCGTCGATCCCTCTGCAGGTGATTCCCATCCGGCAGGATGAGCTTCGCGCACGCGGGCTCTACCAGCGAGGTGCGGATCCGTTGTCGTCCACGGAGTTTTCTTTCACGCGCTTCCTAACTCCGTACCTCGCCGGCTACAAGGGCTGGGCCGTGTTCGTCGATTGCGACTTCTTGTTTCGTAAGGACGTTGCCGGACTGCTTGACTACCGCGACAGCAGCAAGGCGCTCTATTGCGTGCAGCACGACTACGTGCCGAAAGAAACCGTGAAGATGGACGGTCAGCTGCAGACCCAGTATCCGCGTAAGAACTGGTCGAGCTTCATGTTGATCAACTGCGAGCACGAGCAGGTCAGGGCAATGACCCCGCAGGTGGTGAACCAGCAGTCCGGATTGCATCTGCATCGTTTCAACTGGTTGACCGATGAGGCCATCGGTGCGTTGCCCGTAACGTGGAATTATCTGGAGGGCTGGCACTCCGCCGAAGACTGCGCCGATCCAATCGCCGTGCACTTCACGCGCGGCGGCCCGTGGTTCGCCGAATGGCAGGGCGTCGAGTATGCGGCGGAGTGGCAGCGTATGGCGGACGGTTTGACGCCAGTGTTTGCGTCTCCTAATGATCGCGCGCAGCGGAACGCCGCCGTTGGCACCGCACTCGTGCCGAACATGGCGTCATGAGGCTGCAGGCCGCTCGATGAGCACCATTTCGCCCGCATATTTGGCCGAGCAGCAGTTGCTGCACAAAAACCCCGGATACGGTGTCGCCTCGGTCCATGTCGCGCCGTTCGTTGCCAGGGTGATTCAGCGCATGGACGCCCGCAGTCTCAGTGACTACGGCGCCGGAAAGTGTCGATTGCAGCTGGCCCTACGCGAGCTGGGGATCGAGATCGACTATCGACCGTATGATCCTGCGTACCCAGAGTACGGAGCACCGCAGCCTGCCGATCTCGTCACGTGCATCGACGTGCTAGAACACGTGGAGCCGGAGTGCCTTGACGCTGTTCTGACAGAGCTCACACGGATAACCGTTCGACTAGGTTTCTTTACGGTTCATACCGGGCCGGCGATGAAATTTTTGTCTGACGGCCGCAATGCCCACCTTATTCAATGCCCGCTCAATTGGTGGGTAGATAGACTTAGCCAATATTTTACCGTGGAATACTTCACGAACCTGACTGGCGACGGTCAAGAATGTCTAGTTCTTGTCAGTCGTTAGAGATCGAGCGCAGTGGACTTCTGAGTTCCCAAAAAACGGGCTGCTAAGTTTCACGTCACAGTAGGCCCAAAGGCTGGTACCGGTGTCTGTTGTTACGATATGAATTTTATCAAGTTCAATGCCTACACTTATTTGCCAGCACATGGCTTACGTAGCAGCGCTTGACCGGTCGGTAACGTCAGTATCATTACCCCAGTTCGATGGGCCCATTCGTCCCATGCCCGCTTCTGGTTGGCATGCGCCGCCCAGCCGTAGTCATCGATAAGCACTAACCCGCCGCTGACCATTTTCGGCCATATCACATCAATCGCTCCCATCTCTGCTTCAGCGACATTTAGGTCAATCGATGCATAAGCTATGCGGGCTGAGTCGTTCAGAGCACTCAGGCTCTCGGGAACGCGGCCGCGGATTAAAACAGCGTTTGGCCACTGTGAAAACTTGAGCTGCGCCTCACTGAAGCGAGAGTCGCCGTGTTGATACTTTCGGTTCATTTCAAGGATTCCAAAACGCTTTTCGGCTTCGGAAACCTGTTGCACTGGAATCCCGGACCACGTGTCAAACAGGTAGAACCGCCGCGGCGCGTGCCGGGCGAAGTCCAGCCATGTCATCACCGCGCCTGAAAGAATTCCGGTGTGGACCCCGCATTCCACGAAATCGCCAGGGAGTCCGATCGCTTGCGTAGCGCACCACAAGGCAATGTGCACGCGCCATTCGATTCGGGTGTTGGAGTTGGCATTTTCGATTCCTGCGTTATAAGCCTCGCGAAAGCTTGGGTCGGATATGAAATCAGCGTTATGTTGTGTCGCCAATCCATCTTGGTTGTAGGTCAGAGGGCCCTGCACCAGTGTTCGACCATCAGGTAGTGGAAATCTCAGATCAATGTGGACTGTATTGAGCGACGTGGGTTTCATCATTGGCCTCCATCAGGCCCAGAGGCAGGGCTGCAGAAACTTTCCTCGAGTAGGCGCTCGATGATGTCGCCCATATCATTTTCGGCGAAATCGGCGCGAGCCTTTTCACCGCGCGCTCGCCAGCGGTCGTTTTCAATAAAATTACGGACTTGCTCCACAAGCGTATTTTGATCGACGATCTCCGCGTACTTCAGGTAGCCGGCGGGGTCATTTTCGTTCTCGGAAAGGAAGCAGCAGCCGTTATCGGCCAGATAGCAG
>Ga0255288_1000065_pt1 | contig 11754 bp, 10 predicted proteins | sample AtltaT_38_FD_183682 | JGI IMG/M metagenome (GOLD analysis project Ga0255288, IMG submission 183682) | Metatranscriptome of freshwater microbial communities from Altamaha River, Georgia, United States - Atl_UVDOM_RepA_8d (Metagenome... | ecosystem: Environmental > Aquatic > Freshwater > River...
GACCCGGTTCCACGGCAGGTGTTCACGGTTGAGGAGGCGATAGGCGGCTGCCGGGGTGCCTCCACCGGAAAGGGCGATCTGAGCGCGATCCCGTTCATCGAGGGCCAGATCAATCAACGAGGCGATGCGCTCCGCGCAGCGGCGGGCGAGCAGCTCGGCATCGGCGAGGACATCGAGCTGGTAGGTGGGAGACGTCATCGATGTTCTCCACTCACATCCACTCGGTGTGAAAGCTGCCGGGCTGATCCAGGCGTTCATAGGTATGGGCCCCGAAGCAGTCGCGCATGGCCTGCACCAGGTTCTGAGGCAAGCGCGGACTGCGATAGCTGTCGATGTAGTCGAGTGAGCTGCTCAGGCAGGGAACCGGGATACCGGACTGAGCGGCAGCAGCCACCACCCGCCGCAGACCAGGCAGTCGGCGGTTGACCTGCTCGGCGAACCAGGGATCAACCAACAGATTGGCGAGGGAAGGATTGGCGATGTAAGCGTTCTGGATGCGTTGCAGCAGGCGAGCGCGGATGATGCAACCACCCTTCCAGATCTGGCCGATCGCCGCCATGTCGAGGTTGTAGCCGTGCAGCGACGACGCCTCCTGCAACAGCGCCATGCCCTGGGCGTAGCTCGCCATGCAGGCCAGCACGCAGGCATCCATCAGCGGGGCCATGGCATCGGCAGGGCTGCCAAGATCGAGGGACACCGGCCCCGGTGCATTCAGGAGGGGCTCTGCGGCGATGCGCTGGGATCGCATCGAACTGAGGACACGGGCGTTGAGGGCTGCATAGATCGTGGGCACGGGAATGCCCATCTCCAGGGCGCTCTGGACGGTCCAGAGGCCGGTGCCCTTCTGGCCGGCGGCATCAACGATCTGTTCGACCAGATCGCCGCCGGTGGCCGGATCCTTCGTGCGCAGACAGATCTCGGTGATCTCCACCAGGAACGACGACAGCTCCTCGGTGGCATTCCACTGGCCGAGAACGGCAGCCATGGCGTCGCCGTTGAGGCCGGCGCCGCGTTTCATCAGGTCGTAGGCCTCGGCAAGGATCTGCTCAATGCCGTACTCGATACCGTTGTGGACGGTCTTGACGAAGTGGCCTGCCCCCCCGGGACCGATGTAGGTGACACAGGGACCATCGTCGACCTGGGCGGCCATCTTGCGCACCAGGCTCTCGATCGCGTCGTAGGCGGCACGGGTGCCACCGGGCATCATGCTGGGCCCTTCCAAGGCGCCTTTGGCGCCACCGGAGACCCCCATACCGATGTAGCCGAAGCTCTTGCTCTCGAGCTCGGCGACCCGGCGTTCGGTATCCGTATAGAGGGAATTGCCGCCGTCGATCAGCAGATCACCCTCCTCGAGCAGCGGTGCGATCTGCTCGATCATGGCGTCGATTGGATCGCCGGCCTTGATCATCATCAGGATCCGACGGGGTCGCTCGAGCTTGGCGACGAAGTCGGCGAGGCTCGTGGCGCCGATGATGCGCTTGCCGGCACCGCGACCAGCCAGAAACTCCTCGGTCCTGGCGTAGGTGCGGTTGTAGACGACGCTGGAAAAACCGTTGCGCTCAGCGTTGAGGACAAGGTTCTCGCCCATCACGCCGAGGCCGATCAGGCCGAAGTGAGCCTTCTGCGTGGCTGCAGTCATGCCACCAATGCCATGCGGTCGGACTCAGTGTGGCCACGGTCGGAGGGCCCTGCAGCCCGGCGTGCGGATCTGTGAACCGATTGAAGGATCGCCCCCACGGCCAGTGCATCCGGGCAGTCCCTGGAGGGACTGCCCGGTGCGCCCAGCGGGGATCAGATCACCGTGCCATCAGCGATGGTGGCGTTCTTGACAACGACGACGATGCCGTTGCGGATGTAGAAACCGAGGTCGGGGCGATCGGCCTCCTCGACGCGGTCCTTGTTGACGATGGTGACGTCACGACCGATGCGGACATTCTTGTCGAGGATGGCTCGCTTGACGGTTGTGCCGCGACCCACACCCACGGGTGTACCTCCCCGCTCACGCAGGACGGCCCGCTCCTCGCTGGACTCGAAGAAGTCGTTGCCCATCACGAGAGTATCCTGCAGCACCACCTCGTCCTCAACACGGGAACGGACCCCGAGCACGCAGTGGTGAATGCTGCAGGCCTTGAGCATCGAGCCCTCACCGATGATCGATTGCGTCACCTGGGCATCCAGCAGCTTGCTGGGAGGCAGATAACGGGGACGGGTGTAGATCGGGAACTTCTCATCGTAAAATGAGAAGGCTGGGTTGGGCTGATCCGTGAGGGCCATGTTGGCCTCATAGAACGCGCCGATGGTACCGATATCCTCCCAGTAATCATCAAAGAGATAACTCTGAAGATTATCGCCACGGCGCAGGGATTCGGGAATGATCTCCTTGCCGAAATCGGTGGCTGTGGGGTTCTTGGCCAGGAGGTCGAACAGAGTGTCGCGACTGAAGACGTAGATCCCCATCGAAGCCAGATAGGGACGCTTCAGAGCCTCGTCGGCCGAGAGGCCCATGCGGGAGGTATCCACCCACATCGCCTTGAGCTCCTCACCTTTGGGCTTCTCCCGGAACTCGCGAATGCGGCCATGCTCGTTGGTATGCATCAAGCCGAAGCCCTCGGCCTGCGCTGCGTCGACAGGCAGGGCGCCGATGCTGACGTCCGCGCCGCTCTGAATGTGGTGGTCCACAAACAGGCTGTAGTCCATCCGGTAAAGCTGGTCGCCGGAAAGGATGAGGTAGTGGTCGACATCCCACTCCTGGAACAGCCACTGATACTTGCGCACTGCATCAGCAGTGCCCTCGAACCAACTGGGGCTCTCCGGGGTCTGCTGAGCCGCGAGCACCTCGACGAAACCCTGACCGAAGCCGCTTGAGAGGTTGTAGCTCTGGGTGAGGTGGCGGTTCAGGGATGCACTGTTGAACTGCGTCAACACGTACATCTTATTGATACCGGAATTGATGCAATTGCTGATCGGAATATCGATCAGACGATACTTACCCGCCAGCGGTACAGCCGGCTTGGCTCGCATCTTGGTGAGGGGGTAGAGACGGGTACCCGCACCCCCGCCGAGAATGATTGCCAGAACGCGCTTCAAGCCACTCTCCCTGATGCGGGGCAACGCTAAGCGATCAGGAGCCAGGAAAGCCAGTGTTGGCGCCGAACTCGTGGAAAAGTGCTGGGTCCCGTGGGATCAGCCCTGGTCCTCGTGCAATTCGAACAGGTCCTGCACCACCTTCATGGCGATGTGGCGCTGCTGACGCGGCTGGGGGGAGCGCAGATTGGTGACCGGCGTGTGCAGGATCTTGTTGATGATCCCTTTGCTCAAGGCCTCCACCACCTTCCGCTCCCGAGCTGAGAGATCGGGGCCCATGCGACTGAGGGCCTTCTGCAACTCCTGCTCGCGGATGTCCTCCAGCTGGGTGCGGAGACGATTCACCACCGGCACGGCCTCCAGGCCATCCCACCAGTCGAGGAACTGGCGACCGTCCTCCTCGAGCAGACCTTCAGCCTCGGCAGCGATCTCGCGACGCGCTTCCTGGTTGCGGGTCACGACCTCCTGGAGATCGTCGACGTCATAGGAGCCGACACCCTCAACAGAGGCGACATCGGCAGAGATGTTGCGCGGAACGCCGATATCCACGAGCATCAGCGACGAGCGTCGATTGAGCGGCGCCAGACGCTCGGCGGTGATGATCGGCTCTTCAGCGGCCGTGCTGGTGAACACCAGCGAGCAGGTGCTGAGGCAATGGTCGAGGTCGGTGAGCGGACGGCACTGCACCGGCAGACCCGGAAAATCGGCAGCCATCAGTTCTGCGCGCTGAACCGTGCGGTTGAGCAACACCACACCACGGGCACCCTTGGCCTGGAGGTGCTGCAGGAGCAGGCGGGACATGCGGCCTGCTCCGACGACGGCGATCTGCTCCTGCTCGAGCGGAACCAGATCATCGACACCGCGAGCCTGGCCGACCTTCAGCTGAGCCAGTTCAACGGCTGCGGAACTGATCGAGACGGCACCGGTGCCGAGGTTGGTCTCGCTACGGACACGCTTACCGGTGCTGACGGCCTGGTTGAGCAGGCGGTTGAGAATCGGCCCGATCGAGCGGTGCTCCTGACCGAGGCGATACATCTTCTTGACCTGGGAGAGGATCTGGCCCTCGCCCAGCACCAGAGAATCGAGGCCGGCCGCCACCCGCATCAGGTGGGCCACCGCCTCTTCGTGGTGGTAGGTGAACAGATGGGGGGTGAGATCGCCGAGCTCCAGCCCGGAATGCTCACTGAGGAAACTGCCGACGGCATTCACCCCCTGCTCGGGGTGCCGCAGCAACGTATAGATCTCCAGACGGTTGCAGGTGCTGAGGATGGAGGCCTCGAGAACCTGCTCATCGGCACGCAGCCGCTGGAGGGAGTCCTCCATGCTCTGCTCGGCGATGCTGAGACGCTCCCGGATCTCCACCGGGGCCGTGCGATGGCTCAGACCGACGACGGCGATGTGCATGCAGATGGATCCTGACGTGCGCTTGAAACGGAAGGGAGAAAAGGAACGGCCAGCCCGTCGCCCAGGGGCGGGAGCTGGCCGGAGTCAAGCTCGGATCAGCGCAGAGCGATGCTCTGGGCGCCGTCCTTGATGTGCACGGTGGTGGTGAAGCGGGCCGTGTTGTCGAGGGTGCTGATCACCAGGGAGCTGGTGCGGGTGCAGTCCTTCTCGAACTTGACGCCATCGAACAGCAGACCATCGGTGATGCCGGTGGCAGCGAACACCACGTTCTCGCCGCAGGCCAGCTCTTCAGCTTCGTAGACGCGGTCGGGATCGGTGATGCCCATCTCGGCCAGGCGGGCCAGGTTGCCCTCCTTGGTGAGGCCTTCCCACTCGGAGGTCTGGGCAACGGCCGGGTCGTACACCAGCTGACCCTGGAAGTGGGCGCCCAGGGCGCGCAGGGCAGCAGCGGAGATCACACCTTCGGGAGCCGCACCGATGCCCATCAGGCAGTGGGTGCCGGTGCCGGCGAAACCGCAGGCGATGGCGGCCTGCACGTCACCATCAGAAATGGGCTGCACCCGGGCACCGGTGGCGCGGATCTCCTTGATCAGGTCCTTGTGGCGGGCGCGGTCCATGACCACGATCACCAGCTCATCGGCGGGCAGGCCGAGGCACTCGCTGAGGATCTTGATGTTCTCGGTGGCCGACTTGCGGATGTCCACCTTGCCCTTGGCGGCCGGGGGAGCAGCCAGCTTCTTCATGTAGAAGTCGGGCGCGTTGAAGAGGCCACCGCGGTCGGAGGCGGCGAGAACGGCCATCGAGCCACGCTGGCTGTTGGCGCAGAGGTTGGTGCCCTCGCAGGGATCCACGGCGAAGTCGACACCCGGACCGGTGCCGCTGCCCACTTCCTCACCGATGTAGAGCATCGGCGCTTCGTCGCGCTCACCCTCGCCGATCACGATGCGACCCTGCATCTGGATCTTGTACATGCGCTCGCGCATGGCCTCCACCGCGGCGGCATCCGCCTCGTTCTTGAGGCCCATTCCGGTGAGCTTGGCGGAGGCGATGCCGGCCTGTTCAACGACCTCGAGAATTTCCTGAATCAGGGTGCGATCCACAGCTGTCCGGCGTAGGGGTGGGATTGTCGAGAGTGGGACTGCGCCAGCTGATTTTGCAGCGGCCGCAGGACCTCTCAGGGATTGAGCGCCGCTCACTGTATCAGCGCTCGCCAGGGGCCCGATCGGCCCCAGACGGGCCGATTCCTACAATCCCCGTCTGTTCCGCCCAGCTGGCACCCCATGAGCACCAAGCCCCTGGTGATCTCCCCCTCGATCCTCTCAGCCGACTTCTCCCGGCTGGGCGAGGACGTGCGCGCCGTTGACGAGGCGGGTGCCGACTGGATCCACGTCGATGTGATGGACGGCCGCTTCGTGCCCAACATCACGATCGGCCCCCTGATCGTGGAGGCGCTGCGTCCGGTGACCGCCAAACCCCTGGACGTGCACCTGATGATCGTCGAGCCCGAGAAGTACGTGGCGGACTTCGCCAAGGCCGGCGCCGACATCATCTCGGTCCAGGTTGAGGCCTGCACCCACCTGCACCGCAACCTGGGCCAGATCAAGGATCTCGGCAAGATGGCGGGTGCCGTGCTGAACCCCGGGACCCCGATCGACACGCTCGAGTACTGCCTTGAGCTCTGCGACCTGGTCCTGATCATGAGCGTTAACCCTGGCTTCGGTGGCCAGAGCTTCATCGAGAACCAGGTGGAGAAGATCCGCGACCTGCGCCGCATGTGCGATGAGAAGGGCCTGGATCCCTGGATCGAGGTGGACGGCGGCATCAAGGCTGAAAACGCCTGGAAGGTGATCGAGGCCGGCGCCAACGCGATCGTGAGTGGCTCGGGTGTCTTCAACCAGCCCAGCTATGCCGATGCCATCACCGGGATCCGCAACAGCCGTCGTCCGATGGCCATCGCCGCCTGAGATTGGTGAAGGGCGCCCGATAGAGGCGCCCGCCAATCAGGCAGAAGTTCTGAGCCCTCGCTCCCGCGAGGGCTTTTTGCTGGCACCACCAGCCGTCAGATCGCTGATTCCATGGAGAGGTTGCTCGCTGGTGAAGGGTGCTTCGCGAGCAGCCGCGATCAGGCGCTGAAGAACCAGCCGTAGCTGTGCAGACCGATGCCGAGCAGGTTGACGCCGATGTAGCAGACGCAGATCACGACCAGACCAGCCACGGCCACCAGAGCCGGACGACGACCCTGCCAGCCACGGCTGAGGCGGGTGTGGAGGTAGGCGGCGTAGACAAGCCAGCAGATCAGGGCCCAGGTTTCCTTGGGATCCCAGCTCCACCAGCTGCCCCAGGCTTCGTTGGCCCAGACGGCGCCACTGACGATGCCGATGGACAGCAACAGGAAACCCACGGTGATCGTGCGGTAACTGAGGCTGTCGAGCTGCTCGCTGAGCGAAAGGGTGGCGCTGGAGAGATTGAGCACGCCTGGACCCACCTCTGTGGCCAGTTGAGCCTGGCGATAACCGCCGCTGCCGATGGAGCTGCTACGCAACTCAAGCGCTCGGCCACGATCGGTGAACAGAACGGCGGCTGAGAGCAGCGAGCCCACCAGCAGGGCGGCATAGCTGACCATGATCACGCTGACGTGCATGACCAGCCAGCTGGAGCGCAGGGCAGGCACCAATGGGGCTGCCTGCTGAAGCTGGTCGGGCAGAGCGAAGCTGGCAAAGGCCACGCACCCGAGCCCCATCGGGGTGGCAGCGGCGGCCACCAGGGGCGAGGGATAGCTGCGTTCCACCAGCAGCTGGGTCAGCGTGCAGGCCCAGGCCAGGAAACAGAGCGATTCGTAGAGATTGCTGATCGGGAAATGGCCCGACTGCCACCAACGCAGGACCAGCTGGGCAGTCAGGCTGAGGTTGGCGGCTGCCACAAGCAGGCGAACGATGCGGCTTCCCTGTCCGCCCGATTCGCTGACACTCCAGAAGGCCAGGGGAAGGGCAACCAACAGCAGCGCGAAGGCGGCAAGGCCCAGGCCGAGGACGGGATCACTCACAGGCGGAGGGTGATGGAGCGGATTTCGGGACAGTCTGCCAAGTCGCGTCGGCGATCAGCGGCTGGCCTTGCGCAACAGATACACCCCTGCGGCAAGACCAAGAGCCACAGGGGACCATGCAGCCAAGAAGGGGAAGATGGTTCCCTTGATACCGAGGGAGCTGAAAATAAAAGACATCAGGTAATACCCAAAGATGAGCAGAACGCTGATACCAAATCCCTGACTACGACTCGTGCGAGAATTTGGGCGCACCCCGAGGCTGCTGCCGATCAGGCCAAACACCAGACAGATCGTCGGGAATGCAAATTTTTCCTGAATCCGTACGCTCAGGCGTCGGGCCTCCCTGCGATCTCCGGAGGCTTCAAGCAGGCGCTGAGCTCGGATGGCCTGAGAAACGGTCATCTGAGTCGCGTCACTGGGCAACTTGCCCATCTCAACTGGGTCTCTTGTAAAAGGATAGAGGTAACGATCAAAATCAGCGGATGTTGTAACGCCAGAATCAACCGAAATATTGACAATGCGACCTTGACGAAACTCCCACATGCTGCGGGCATCGTTCCATACGGCCGAATCTGCGGTGAGAATCTGCTGCTGACCAGGGTGGGAAAAATCAAGCAGCGTCACATGCAGCATGTCGCCTTTCAGGAAGCGGCGGGCATAGAATAACTGCGCTAGGCTAGGTGGGGAAGATTCGTTGTTCCGATCTGGGCCGATCCGGGCGAAGCGGGAGTAGACGACATTGCTACCACGTTCCGAGGCAAGAGCACGACCTAACGCTGAATCTAACGTATTGGCCGCAGCAAGGTTGGCACTTGGAACGATTAGATCATTGAAGACAAAGGTCAAACCGGTCATCAAGGCCGCTACCAAAAGAGCTGGCATCACCATGCGCCTGGTGCTGACACCAATGCTGCGCAGGGCCGTCAGCTCGCTGGAGCCAGACAGGCGGCTATAGCCGAGCAGCGTGGCCATCAGGGTGGCCATCGGAAAACTCAGCACCAGAAAACCGGGGAGGCGCAGGCTGAGCACCTGCATGGCCACCAGCGGCGGCAGCCCCGCCTCCGCCACCTTACGGACCAGTTCAAAGACAACACCCACCGACAACGAGACGGCAGTGAAAGCGGCGATTCCGAACAACAGTGGACCGGTGAGCTCGGCGATCAGCCAACGGTCCATCAGCGGCAGCCGACGCCAGAGCAGACGCAACTGAGAGACGAGGCGACGTGCCATCGAACGCAGGGGAACATTGGTCACAGGCGGAAGTCCTCGCCCAGATAGTGGCGACGCACCAAGGGGTCGCGTGCGATTGCATCGGACATGCCACTGGCCAAAATGCTGCCCTCGGTGAGGATGTAGGCCCGGTCTGTGATCGACAGGGTTTCGCGAACGTTGTGATCAGTGATCAGCACACCCATGCCACGGCGACGCAAGCCCGTGATCAGTTCGCGAAGGTCCGCGACGGCGAGAGGATCGACGCCGGCAAAGGGTTCGTCCAGCAACAGGTAGCGGGGGCCACTCTCACCGACGGCGAGCGCCCTGGCCACCTCACAACGGCGGCGTTCGCCACCGGAGAGCTGAAAGCCGCGGCGGTAAGCGAAAGCAGTGAGGTGGAACTCCTCAATCAGTGCCTCGGTACGTTCACGACGCCGGACCGGCTCCATGCCGCTTTCCTGCAACGCCAGCATCAGGTTGTCACGCACCGTGAGGCTGCGGAACACACTGGCTTCCTGGGGGAGATAGCCAATACCGAGCCGAGCCCGCTTCGGCATGGGCAGGGTGGCGACATCCTGGCCATCGAGCAGCACCGACCCGCGATCCGGCCGCAGGAGACCCGTCACCAGATTAAAGGTGGTGGTTTTGCCGGCACCGTTGGGTCCGAGCAGACCGACCACCTGCCCAGGGCTCAGGGAAAGGCTGACATCCTTGACCAAGGGGCGGCCGCCAATCGTCAGGGCAACCTGATCGAGCTCCAGGCTCATGGCTTCAGCGACTGCACCGGTCGGATAGCAGACGATGGCTGTGAACCCGTACCCTGTTCAGACGAAGGCATGCGGAACTGAGAGAAGACCTGGTGACCCTGGGACGGGAGGGCAATCATCCGTTCACTATCCACGAGGTAGATCAACTGCTCGGCCCGTAGTAAATTTCCGCCCTCTTGGACGATATCAACGTCGCCGCTGAGAACAACACGACCCTCTCGGCTGAAGTATTGGGCCTGGCGGGATGTGGCGACGACTTGCTGATCGGGATAGACGATACGAACGTTACCCGTAGCAGTGATCACACCGGTGAGCTGATCCGCGCGTTGCTGGTCAGATTCAATCGTCACCAGGCCTGTGGAGACACGGGCGGGGCTTGGTGTCGGAGCGGCAGATGGGGTAGTCGCACCCACAGCCTGGCTCTGCGCTCGTGCGCTGGAGACGAAGCCGGAATGGGGGAGACCCAGGGCAAGCACCAGAAGAACGGCGGCACGGGTTGAAAAGTGGCTGGGGCGACCGTGAGTTCGCCCTCCCCCCATGGCGGGCTGTGTCCTGGGTTGTGGGGCCAAACCCGCTGCCATGCAATCGATGCAGCTCATCGTATCGGGGCGTTGGCCGGAATCAGGCGCGGCAGCGGCAGCGGGTCCACGGCCTTACCCAGCTGGAGGGCACGCAGACGAAGGCCAGATGTTTGACGGAGTGCGGGGATGTCAAGCCCGAACAGACACGGCTCACAGCTCTGCAGACGACCAAGACCCTCGCCCAGCAACACGGTTGCCCCCCGCAGGTTGCCACGCTCCAGATGGATGTGGGCGACGGCAATCTGCAGGATGCCTTGAAGCCCACGACGGCAGGGGCCCTGGGTTTCATGCCAGAGCTCCTCGAATCCGTCGTGACAGGGATACCAACTGGCCTCGTTGAACAGGTGGACCGCTTGCCTGAAGCGGTCGTCGGCCATGAGGGCGAGCTCCTCAGGGTCGTTGCCGCTGCTTGAGACCGATGGCACGCAGTTGATCAGCGGCGGGCGGGCTTCTTGGCGGGAAGCTTGCGCAGGCGGATCGACTCCGGCGTGACTTCCAGCATCTCGTCGGGGCCGATGTACTCCAGAGCGCGCTCCAGGGTCATCTGCATCGGCGCCTGCAGGGTGTCGAGTTCCTCAGCGCCGGCGGAGCGCATGTTGGTGAGCTGCTTGGTCTTGCAGACGTTGATCTCCAGATCCTGGGGACGGTTGTGCTCGCCGACGAGCATGCCCTTGTAGACCTTGGTGCCGGGGCTGATGAAGAACTGGCCACGATCCTCGGCGTTCTTGAGCGCATAGAAGGTGGCGGTGCCCTCCTCAAAGGCGATCAGCACACCGTTGCGGCGGGCATCGAACTCACCCTGCATCGGGCGGTAATCGAGGAAGGAGTGGCTCATGATCCCCTCGCCACGGGTGGCGCGGATGAACTCACCGCGGAAGCCGATCAGACCGCGGGACGGCACCACGAACTCCAGCTGGGTGCGGCCGTCGTTGGTGTTCTCCATGTTCTGCATCTCGGCCTTGCGGATGCCGAGCTTCTCGATGCAGGCGCCGACGGACTCCTCGGGTACGTCGAGCACCAGGGTCTCGAACGGCTCGGAGGGGGTGCCATCGATCGTGCGGAAGATCACCTGGGGCTGGCTCACCTGGAACTCATAGCCTTCGCGGCGCATGGTTTCGATCAGGATGCCCAGGTGGAGCTCGCCACGGCCGCTGACCGCCCAGCGATCGGGGGAATCCGTGTCCTCGACCCGAAGGGCCACGTTGGTGAGCAGCTCCTTGTTGAGGCGATCGCGTACCTGACGGCTGGTCACGAACTTGCCCTCCTTGCCCGCGAAGGGCGAGTCGTTGACCACGAAGGTCATCTGCAGGGTGGGTTCGTCCACCTTGATCAGCGGCAGCGCCTCCGGGTTGTCAGGGCAGGCAATGGTCTCACCGATGTTGACTTCATCGAAACCGGCCACGGCCACCAGATCACCGGCACGGGCCTCTTCGATCTCAACGCGCTGCAGACCCTGGAAACCCAGCAGCTTGCTGATGCGGCCGCGCTTGACGCTGCCGTCATCGCGCAGCAGGGCCACGGGCTGGTTGGCCCTGATCCGGCCGTTGTGGATACGGCCGATCATGATCCGGCCGAGGAAATCGCTGTAGTCGAGGGTGGTCACCTGCAGCTGCAGGGGCTTCTCGGGATCGCCGACCGGCGGCGGAACGTGGCGCAGGATCGC
>Ga0255288_1000069_pt1 | contig 11553 bp, 2 predicted proteins | sample AtltaT_38_FD_183682 | JGI IMG/M metagenome (GOLD analysis project Ga0255288, IMG submission 183682) | Metatranscriptome of freshwater microbial communities from Altamaha River, Georgia, United States - Atl_UVDOM_RepA_8d (Metagenome... | ecosystem: Environmental > Aquatic > Freshwater > River...
CCAGCATTTGCTGAAAAACAGCCGCCGCTTCGTCATAGCGTTCTTGTTCTTGTAGGTGCAGTGCAGTGGTGAGCAAGTTTGGTGTGTTTTCCATACATCCCTCAAAAGGCGGCGAACAAGCCGCATTGTGCCGCAAAAAAAGAACCCCCGCTTCTGGGTGAGAAACGGGGGTCTTGAGCGTAAAAGAGCAACCCCCTTACCGAAGCAAGGGGGTAAAGCCAAGGGTTAAACCAGAATCTGGTCGAAGGTGACAGTGCCAGCAGTGATACCACCGACTAAAGTCAACTCAGCCGTTTGGGCTCCAGCAGTACCCGCTTCAACCCACTCGTACACCGCTGAAGAAGTACCGTCGGAAATGACAACCCATGAGGTACCCGCTACCGATGTCCAATTTGCCGCCGCAGTAATTGCAGTAGCAGCTGTCGCAGCAGTGAGCGCATCACCGGCGGCCATTGGAGTGGCTAATGTAGAACCATCCAAGTAGTACACCTTGCCGGCTTCGTTGCTCAGGTCGCCGGTGATGGTGCGCACGCCACCTGTTTCAAAGGCGCTCAGGTCTAAACGGTCACCAGTAGCGAGGGCAGCGATGGTGTCAACACCGTTTGCTGCTGCGGTCGCGCCAAACACGAACACATCGTTACCTGCACCACCAGTCAGATCATCGTCGCCAGCACCACCGATGATGGTATCAGCACCGCCACCACCCACGATGGTGTCATCACCCGTACCACCGGTAACACTCAGCACGCCGTTGGTTGCAAACACAGTGGAAGCATCAAACGCCGTGACTGAAGCGTCATCAATGGTCACTTTCAGGATTTGACCCGCTACGGTAGTACCAGACAGAACGTCCACACCCGCCGCAGAACCCCAGTTAGTGATGACATCGACATCACCCGCAGCACCTGACACATCAAAGGTATCTGCACCATCACCACCCGTCAGCGTATCGCTACCTGCACCACCTTTCAGCGTGGAGCCTGTAGTACCGGCAGTAATAGAGTCATTACCACCTTGGCCGTCGATAACGTCAGCGCCATCTGTGCCAACAATAGTGTCGTTATAGTTGGAGCCGTAGATGGTTTCTGCGTTCGCAGTACCTGTAACGTTCACAGGCGCTGTCAACGCTCCCGCGTCTGTTGCATCACTCAGCAATTTCAGCAATTGCGATTGAGTAAATTGCGTGAGCTGCGTTTGAGTCAGAGCACCCAACTGATTGGTAGCCATGTGAGTCAGCGCATCAGTGGTCAGAGCAGCCAACTGTGTTGCGCTCAGATTCACAATTTGCGACTCATTCAAGCCCAACACGTTGGTGGCCGTCAGTGCTGCTACTTCGTCAGCGCTCAGACCATCAATGTTATCGGCCTTAATTGCACCGATTTGGGTTGACGTCATCACTGATACGACCGGCGCTTTGAACGCACCCACTTGAGCATCATCCAGTTGCGAAATCTGCAACGCGGACAGACCGGAAACGTTGCTTACTGTCAGGGCGGCGATTTGCGTGGTGGTCAGCTCTTCAACGGCACTGGTATTCGCACCGGCCAAGCCTTTATAGGTGCTGATAGCGCCCACTTGGCTAGAGGTGAGTTTGCTCATTTGCGCAGCAGTCAGACCTACCACGTTCGTTGAAGTCAGGCCATTGATTTGCGTAGTGCTCAGACCTGCCAAATCAGTGGTTTCAACCCAGCTCACTTGGTTAGAAGACAGCGCACCCATTTGAGCGAAGGTCAGACCGCTGATATTGCTTGAAGTCAGGGCTGCGATTTGCGTTTGAGTTACACCGCTCAAATCACCCAGTTCGATTTTGCTGATTTGGGTGGTGTTCAAAGCCGCTATTTGCGTTGCGGTCAGACCGTCAATGTTGGTGACTTTCAACGCCGCGATATTCAAGCTGTTGACGCTGGAAGTGCTGATAGCAGCCACTTGTGCATCACTCAACGCATCCACCGCAGCAGAGCTCAGGGCACCCACTTGGGTAGCAGTCAATGCACCCACTTGGTTGACGGTGCCTGATGTGCCTGTGGTCAAGCCAGTGATATTGGAAGCTGTCAGCGCCGCGATTTGCGTAGACGACAGGGTTGCCAATGCACTCGTTGCACCACCGTCTGCATTCAAAGCAGCGACATCAGTTGCGTCCATCGCCGCGATTTGAGTCACGGTCAGGCCATCAATGTTGTCGCTGGTCAGTGAGTGGAATTGTGCTGTGGTAAACGCAGCCAACGCGGTCGCTGTGATTTGACCCACTTGGGTATCAGTCAACGCAGCTACTTGCTGAATGCTCAAGCCAACAATGTTGCTCGCCGTCAGGCCAGCCACTTGCAGGCTTGGAATATCCGCAATTTCAATCGCAGCGATTTGCGAAGTATTCAGCGCAGCCACATCCACCGACTCAATCGCACTGATTTGGGTAGCGGTGAACAATGCCATTTGGTCACTGGTGAGACCTGCAATGTTGCTTGTGGTGAGCGCTTTGATTTGCGTTGTATCCAACGAAGTCAGGGCACTGGTACCTGATACGCCACCTTGCATACTGATCGCACTGATTTGGCTAGAGGTCAGTGCTGCAATTTGACCCGTTGTCAGACCATCAACTTCATCAGAAGTCAGATAAGCAATCTGTGTCGTCGTCAGGTTAGCAATGTCTTGCGTTTCCAGCGTGCCTACCAGCGTGCTAGTCAGGCTTTGCAGTTGCGTTGAGGTCAAACCTTGTACCGCACTGCTAGACAGATCAGCCAAGCCGATGCTGGCCAGTGCCGCAGTATTCAGCGCACCTACCTGTGTTGAGCTCAGGGCATTTACAGCGCTAGAGGTCAGCTCATTCACTTGCGTAGCGGTCAGGCTGTTGATTTGCGCAGTGGTCAGACCCGTAGTGCCATCACCTACGTTCGCCGCTGTCAGACCTTGCAGCTCGGTAGAAAGTTGCGCCAAGTCAGGCAGCTCCAGCGCACGCACTTGGGCAGCAGTCATGCTGCTCACTTGGGTGCTGGTCAAGCCAACGACGTTGGTAGAGGTCAGCGCAGAAATATCAGCGGAATCCATGGAGGAAATATCAGCCGCATCAATCGCTTCGATTTGCGAGGAGCTCAGAACTGCCATTTGCGTGGTGGTCAGACCGGCAATGTTGCTGGCAGTCAGGGCGTTGGTATCCAAGCTGCTGACAGCGGCCAAGGAAATTGCACCGATTTGGGTACCCGTCAGCGCAGCTATAGCACTTGGCGTAAAGGCTTTCACTTGCGCATCAGACAGCACGCTCAATTGCAGCGTAGTCAGGCCAGAAGTACCGGATGCCGTCAACGTAGCAGGCGTCAGCGCTGCAATTTGCAGTGTAGTGAGCTGCGCCAAGTCTTGCGTTTCAATTTTCGCAATTTGGTTAGAGTCCAGCACCGCAATTTGCTCAGCGGTCAGACCAACAATGTTGCTGGTGCTCAATGCCGCAATTTGCGTTGTAGTCAGCGCGTCGATTGTGGTCGTAGTCAGCGCTTTCACTTGCGAAGAGCTCATGTCATTCAGCTGAGTAGTGCTGAATGAGGCAGGAGTAATCCACAGCAGTTGCGTGTCATTCAGCTTGGTGACATCCAGATAGCCCACTTTGGTGACGCCATCTAGCGCACTCAGTTGCGTGGTGCTCAAGGACTGCACTTGAGAGCTGGTCAGCACACCCAGTTGAGATGAAGTCAGCGCATCGACGTTATCTGTCGTAAGCGCAGCCACATTCAAGCCGGTAATTGCTGTGCTGCTAATCGCTGCAATTTTGGCATCAACCAGAACAGATACATCTGAGCCCAAGCTGCTGATTTGCGTACTGGTCATCAGAGAGAGCTGCGTGGTGGTCAAGCCTGTGATGTTGTCTGTGGTCAGCGCAGCTAATTGCGTGCTATCCAGAGAAGACAAGGCGCTGGATTGCGTACCGCCAGAGGTGCTGATGGCCGCCACTTGCGAAGAGGTCAAGGCCGCGATTTGCGCCGTAGTCAAACCATCCACGTTCGTTGATGTCAGGGCGCCGATTTGACTGGTGGTTACTGCGGCAAAGTCAGCAACATCAATGTTTGAGATTTGCGTTGAGGTCAGTTTTGCAACTTGGCTAACAGTCAGACCATCAATGTTGCTGGTGGTCAGCGCTGCAACATTCAGGCTAGTGATAGCCGTAGTGTTGAAAGAACCCACTTGTGCATCCGACAGAACTGCCAGAACAGTGTCATCCAAAATGGCCACTTGCGTGCCAGTCAGGGTAGCCACTTGGCCATTCGCGCCACTGGTTAAGCCGGTCGCGTTGGTAGCTGTGATACCGGCTACCTCGCCCGCTGTTAAGCGTGCCAAGTCAGCGGTTTCGATAGCACCCAGTTGCGAGCTGCTCATTACAGACAGTTGATCGGACGTCAGACCTGCGGCGTTATCTGTAGACAACGCTGCAATTTGGGTGGTGGTCAGCGCAACGATGTCTGCGGTTTCAATGGCCGCGATTTGCGTAGAGCTAAGGCCCGTGGTTGTAGAGTCCACACGGTACATTTGTGCAGTGGTCAGACCTGCAATGTTGCTGGTAGTGAGGTCAGAAACCAAGTTCAGACCTGCGATACCGGAAGCACTGATAGAACCAATTTGTGTGGAGTTCAGGGCAGAAATATCGCCACCCAAACCCGCAACCTGCGTAGACGTCATCTGAGCCAGTTGGCCAGTGGTCAAACCTACGATGTTGGTGGTGGTCAGCGCCGACAACTGAGACGTGTCGAGTGATGCCAGTGCACTGGTACCGCCGCCAGTGATGCTGATAGCACCCAGTTGCGTGCTAGTGAGCGCTGCCATGTGTGCGTTTGTCAGACCATCAACACCGGCACCCGACAAGCCTGCCAATTGTGTAGAGGTCAGGACTGCGATGTCAGCTACATCCAAGCTGCCTATTTGCGTAGCAGTCAGCTTGTTGAACTGCACAGAAGTCAGACCTTTGATGGTGTCTGTGGTCAACGCCACGAGGTCAAGGCTGGCTACTGCTGAAGTGCTTACAGAACCTACTTGCGTGCTGGTCAGCGCAGCTACAGCACTGGTCGCCAGAGAGGCGACTTGCGTACCTGTCAGGCTGGCTACTTGGCCATTGGTGCCGGTAGTCAGACCTTTGATGTTGCTGGAAGTCAGACCGGCCAACTCGCCTGCAATCAGCTTGGCAATGTCTTCGTTTTCCAAAGCTCCGATTTGGGTGCTGCTCAGAGCGCTTAATTGCTCAGACGTCAAACCCGCCGCATTATCGGTTGTCAGCGCACGCAGTTGTGTGGTGCTCATCGCAGCGATATCTGCTGTTTCAAACGCAGCAACTTGCGTACTGGTCAAGCCAATAATTTGCGCAGTTCCCAAACCGGCAATGTTGCCAGAGGTCAAACCGGCTACTGCAAGGCTGTCGATTGTGTCAGTAGTAATCGCACGAACTTGAGTTGTTGTCAGACCGCTAACAGCGGTGGAGCTAATGTCAGCGATTTGAGCGTCGCTCAACGCCGCCAGTTGCGCAGTGGTCAGACCTTTAATGTTGGTAGAGGTCAGACCTGTCAACTCGGTGGTAGTCAGACGCTGCAAATCAGCGACGTCAATCGCAGCCAGTTGCGTACTGGTCAGGTTCTCGACGTGAGCGCTGGTCAAACCATCAATGTTGTTGCCCAACGCTTTGATTTGCGTAGTGGTCAACGCAGCAACGTCGTCGGTTTCAATAGCACCGATTTGCGTGCTGGTCAGTAATGCAATCTGTGCACTGGTCAACCCTTTGATGTTGCCCGTATTAAGATTAGCAATGCCCAAGCTGGTGATAACGCTAGTGCTAATCGCCGCTACTTGCGTAGAGGTAAGCGCGCCCATTTGGTCTGAATTCAGCGCAGCCAAGTTAGCGCCAGAAATGCCAGAAACTTGAGTAGTGGTCAGCTTGCTGATTTGTGTAGCACTCAAATCCTGAACATTTGTGCCCAGCGTAGCGATGTTGAGCTGTGCCAAATCCGCACTCTCAATCGCTTGAATTTGTGTAGTGCTCAGAGCAGTCAGTTGCGCGCCTGTCAGACCCGTGATGTTGCTGGTGGTCAACGCCGCAATTTGCGTCGTGGTCAGGCCGCTCACATCGCCTGTCATGGCTGCTACTTTGGCACCTGACAAACTACTAATAACGCCAGTGCTTAATTGCCCCAACTGCGCGGCGCTCAAGGCTGCTAATTGCGCGGTGGTTAAACCGGCAGCATCTGCGGTAGCCGCTGCGGCAGACAGTGGCAGAACAGCCAGTTGCGCATCTGTCAGCTTGGTGATGTCAGCGCCAATAGCTTGAATTTGCGCGCTAGTCAGAGCTGCCACTTGAGCCGTGGTTAAATCTGCTAAGTCAGCGCTTGAGCCCACAGCGATACCCGCCAAAGCCGCTACTTGCGTGGTGCTCAGGCCAATGATGTCACCACTGGTGATGGCTTGCAGTTGCGTGGTGCTGAGGTTTACAACATCCAAGTTTGTGATGTTGTTGGAGTTCAGGCCCGCAATTTGATCTGTGGACAGCGCAGCGAAATCGCTTGAATCCAAACCAGCCACTTGCGTGGAAGTCAGGGCATTCATTTGTGCGGTTGTGAGCGCATCAATGTTATTGGTGGTCAATGCCTGCAATTGGGTGGTGGTCATGCGAGCCAAATCAACGGTCTCAATGGCTGCCACTTGCTCATCAGACAGGGCACCTACTTGACCCGCAACCAGACCCGTAATGTTGCTAGTGGTCAACGCTGCAATGTGCGCGGTGGTCAGGTTGTTGAGGATACCGCTTGAAATTTGTCCCAACTGAGAAGCACTGAAGCCTGCCAAAGAAGCAGGCGTGATTGCACCCAGTTGCTCCGCAGACAATGCCGTAATTTGGGCGTTAGTCAGACCTTGCAAACCACTAGACGTCAGCGCACCGATTTGCTCGGCACTTAACGCCGCGAATACAGCGGTGTCGGTGTTACCCAAACCAGATACTTGAGTAGCGGTGAGTTTGCTTAACTGATCCGTGGTCAGCGCATCTACGTTATCGGTTGTAAGGCTATCGATTTGCGTTGACGTCAGGACTGCCAAGTCAGCTGTTTCGATGGCAGCCACTTGCTCATCTGTCAATGCAGCGATTTGTGCTGCACTCAAGCCCGTAATGTTGGCTGTGGTGAAAGCACGCACTTGGTCGGCGTCCAGAGCTGCAATAGCAGCAGTGGTTGCACCAATATCAGCCACTTGAGCCGCACTCAATTTGCTGATTTGTGTGGTGGTCAGGCCGAGAATGTTTGTTGCATCCAAACCATCCAGTTGTGCAGTCGTGAATTTCACGATATCCGCAGTACGAATGGCACCAACCGCATCGGCACTTAATTTAGAAATTTGGGTACTGGTGAGCGCACTCAGGTTAGCGTAAGCAATTTGCTCAGGTGTCAGAGCAATCGCTGTAGCGGTTGTACCACCCAAGGTAGGCAGACCTGCAACTTGTGCAGCCGTTAAACTAGGCAGCGCCAATGTGCTCAGCGCTTGTACTTGGTCAGTAGTCAAACCGGCCAACTGAGTCAGTGCCAGCGATGGCAATTGAGTGCTAGTCAGTGCCGCAATTTGATCTGTGCTTAAATTGTCAATATCACCCGTTGCAATTGCTTTCAATTGAGTAGCGGTCAGCTTGGTGATTTGATCAGTAGTCAGACCTTGAATGTCAGTGTCTTTTGCCATTTCGGCGATGCGCGTAGCAGACAAGCGCGCCAAGTCAGCGGTTTCAATCGCCGCAACCTGATCACCACTGAGTGCGCCCACTTGTGCCGCCGTCAAGCCCGTGATGTTGGACGTGGTGAAAGCAGCAATTTGCTCGATGGTCAACGACGCAATATCCGCTGTATCAACAGCAGCAATTTGGGCCAAGCTTAACTTGCTAATCAGACCAGTGCTCAAAGCCGCGATATCTGCACCATCAAAGCCTTTCATTTGTGCAGTAGTCAGACCGGAAACAGCCGAGCTGCTCAAGGCTTCTAATTGCGCAGCACCCATGTCTTTCAATGTAGGAGAAGCAATGGCTTTTAATTGCAGCGCAGAGAGCTTGTTAACTTGGTCAGTAGTCAGCGCGTCAATGTTGTCAGTGGTAAATGCAGCAATTTGTGCAGTGGTCAACTTCACCAAATCTGCTGTTTCGATAGCCGCGACCTGAGCATCAGTCATCACGCTAATTTGCGTAGTGGTCAAACCCGTGATGTTGTTGCTAGTCAGTGCAGTAACTTGATCAGCGGTTAAATCCAACGTGGTGGTGGTGCCGCTAGTGGTAGTACCAATAGCCGCTACTTGCGCTGCACTCAATTTTTGCAGTGCGCTGCCGTTGATAGCTTGAATTTGCGAAGAATCAAACGCCGTTAATTGCGCTGCAGTTAAGCCAGTAATGTTGCTGCTAGTCAGGCCGTCGATTTGCGCAACACTGAACCATGAAGCAGAACCGTTAATACCGAATGCTTTGAGTTGTGCGCCACTCAGGCTGGCAATTTGGTCAGCGCTCAGTGCACTAAAATCACCAGAAGAAGCAACCAGACCACTCAGTTGCGTGGTGGTCATCTTGGCCAAATCACCTGTTTCCAGCGCGGCAACTTGAGCAGTTGTCAGCGCCTGAACCTGTGCAGAGGTCAGACCAGCCATGCCCACGCTGCTGATGGCTTGCAGCTGATCAGTCGTCAGTTTGGCAATGTCTGCTGTTTCAATCGCTTTCACTTGTAATGCAGACAACAACGCCATTTGATCGGTAATCAGGCCGTCGATGTTGTCGGTGGTCAGTGCAGCAATTTGAGCTGTATTCAGCTTAACCATCGCTGCGGAGCCAATTGCAGCCACCTCAGCTTCGGTCATGAAACCCAACTGGGAAACGGTCAAACCAGTAGCGTTTGTAGAAGTCAGCGCTTCAATGAACACATCACTCAAAGCCGCGTTGTTCACAGCGCCGACTTGAGTGGCGCTCAACTTAGCCAATGCGAGTGGGTCAATAATTGCCAGTTCGGCTTCGGTCAGAGTCGCAACTTGTGCAGTGGTCAAGCCAGCAATGTTGGCGCTGGTGATACCTACTAACTCATCAGTAGTCAGCGCAGTAAAGGCTGTAACACCAATGGATTTAATTTGCTCGGCGCTGAGACTGCTTAATTGTGCAGCATCCAAACCAACAACGTTGGTAGCACTTAAAGCGGCCAATTGTTTGGTGGTCATTTTCGCCAAGTCGGTTGTTTCAATGTTCGCGACTTGGGTAGACGACATGGCAGCCACTTGCTCAGTGGTCAAGCCAACAATGTTGTTACTGGTCAGAGCAGAAATTTGGTTGGTGGTTAAATCCAGCGTAACGGTTGTGCCGGATGTTGTAACACCGAGAGCCCCTACTTGAGCGGCACTCAACTTAGCAATAACAGCATCGTTGAGTTTTGCAATTTGTGTTGAATCCATCGCCTGCAACTGGGCATTAGTTAAGCCCGTTGCGTTAGCGGTGGTCAGCGCAGCGATGTGCGTAGTGGTGAATGCAGCCACTTCATCCGTAGCGAAAGCACGGATTTGCGTTGATGTCAGGGAAGCAATTTGGGTGCTGGTTAAGCCTGCAACGCTATCTGTGGTCAAGCCAGCAATTTGCGTTGCTGTCATTTTGACCAAATCGTCAGTTTCAAGCGCCGCCACTTGCGTACTGGTCAGCGCCGCAACTTGGCTAGCTTTCAGACCAGAAATGTTAGTAGTCGTTAAAGCCGCCACTTGCGTGGTCGTCAAAGAACCAATGACAGATGCCTGAATCGCTTTAACTTGGGCGCTGGTCAGCGCTGCCATTTGCGACGTAGTCAAACCAACAATGGTGTCTGCATCCAGCGCCATTAATTGGGTTGTGGTCATTTTGGCTAAGTCGGCGGACTGAATAGCACCGACTTGAGTGGAGCTCAGAGCTGCAACCTGCGCTTGCTTCAGACCCAGAATGTTAGCCGAAGTCAACGCAGCAATTTGCGCCGTATCCAAGCTTGCGAATGCACTACCGCCACCGGTAGTCAGCGCGCCCAGCTGTGCTGAGGTCAACGCACCCATTTGGGCGGTGGTCAGCTTGTCAACGTCAGTCGCCGTCAAAGCACTCATGTGCGTGATGGTCAGGCCAGCTAACTGCGCTGTAGTCAGTTTTTCGAGGCCATAAGCCGTAATGTCGGACAACAGCGCTTGGCTGATATCGGTAACTGTACTGGTTGCTGTGATTGCCATAACTGAAATCCTTTATGGGGAATCTGAAAGATGGAGTTTTTCAGGTTGGAGTGCTTATCCAGACACTAACAAAAAACTCCATCGGGGCACCTTTAAGGTAATAAATTTGCTGGACTGGCCTAACGCTAACGAATACAGCCGAAATTTGCGCTGGCTTTAACCGTGTTCCTAATTCCAGACCCTGATTTCAGGTCAGAGTCTCTCGGTTTGCTCACGTTGCTCATATCGGCACCCTAGGCCCAAGCTTTAGGGAGGAATCACAAAAAAGCCGATACCCTCTTGTTATCCGCCTGACTTTTTGGCCTTAAAGCCACGCGCTTGCAATTCCGCCAATAACAACTCGACATGCTCGCCTTGTATCTCAATTACGCCGTCTTTGAGCGCGCCGCCACTGCCGCAGCGTTTTTTCAATGCGGCCGCCAACGCTTTTAATGCTTCGCCCGCTAACGGAACACCGCTGACGGTAGTCACGGTTTTTCCGCCGCGCCCTTTCGTTTCGCGCCGAACACGCGCCACGCCATCCCCCACAGGAAGCTGTGGTCGGCCACATACGCACGCCGCTACGGGTTGACGGCATTCGGGGCACTGTCGCCCGGTGTCGGTGGAATACACCAATCCACCCAACGCCGATAACGAAGACAGTTTTTTACTCATGAATTAGCCCTGTTCTAATAATTGGCGCAAATCAATAATGGCGGCATTAGCGCGTGAAATATAATTCGCCATGACTAATGAATGATTCGCCAAAATGCCGAAACCATCACCATTCAAAATAACGGGACTCCACAGCGGGTCTTGGGCGGCCTCTAATTCACGGATAATTTGCCGCACGCTAACCGTGGCATTCTTTTTAGCGAGAACATCGGCGAAATCCACTTCAATAGCGCGTAAAAAGTGCGACAGCGCCCATGCCTGACCGCGCGCTTCGTAAAACACGTTATCAATCTGCAAGAAAGGCGTTTTAACAATCTCTTCACTGCCATTAGGAATAGCGCCATTAATATCAGTATTCAGGCGCATTTGACCCACGCTCGCCGATAATCGCTGTGATAACGAACCCAAGCGCGTTTCTACATCCGTTAACCAATTACGCAAATTATCGGCACGCGCATAAAATTGCGCTTGCTTCTGATTGGGGTCGGCTAAACGGCGTTGAAATATATCTAATTGACGAATCGCGTCACGGTATTCCTGTTCGCTGGCGGGTAACGCCCAACTCCGATTATCGAAATTAAACCGTGGTTCCGCTTTCGCCAAATCGGGGTCTTCGGTGGATTGCGATTGTGACCGGGAGAAGTCTTTACGCAGCGCACGCGCTAAATCGCGCACCTGAATTAACACGCCAAA
>Ga0255288_1000081_pt1 | contig 11084 bp, 7 predicted proteins | sample AtltaT_38_FD_183682 | JGI IMG/M metagenome (GOLD analysis project Ga0255288, IMG submission 183682) | Metatranscriptome of freshwater microbial communities from Altamaha River, Georgia, United States - Atl_UVDOM_RepA_8d (Metagenome... | ecosystem: Environmental > Aquatic > Freshwater > River...
AAAATTATGCCTCTTCCGATTCGGCTTCCATTTTGGATGCCATCAAACGATCATACTCTTCTTTCGAACCTGTGATCACGTTGTCCCAGTTACGCATACCGGTACCGGCAGGAATGAGATGACCTACGATTACATTTTCCTTGAGTCCTTTCAGTTCATCAACTTTACCGGAAATGGCAGCTTCGTTGAGCACTTTGGTAGTTTCCTGGAACGATGCCGCGCTCATGAAGCTTTGGGTTCCCAATGAAGCCTTGGTGATACCCATAAGTACAGGCTGAGCTGTTGCAGAAACAGCATCGCGGAATTCCACCAGTTTCTTATCCTGACGTCGCAATCCGCTGTTTTCCTGTCTCAGATCTTTAAGGCTTACGATTTGTCCGGGGTGCATATTTTCACTTTCACCGGCATCGGTTACCACTTTCTTATCCCAGATCCAGTCATTCTCAGACTGAAGGTTCCATCTGTCGGTGATTTCGCCTTCTAGGAATCGAGTATCGCCGGGATCATTCACTTCCATCTTCTGCATCATCTGCCTAACGATAGTCTCAATATGCTTGTCATTGATTTTCACACCCTGCAAACGATAAACTTCCTGGATGCCATTCAGCACATAGCGCTGCACGGCACCGGGTCCTTCAATGCGAAGAATATCCTGAGGCGTAATTGCACCATCGCTAAGTGGCTGTCCGGCACGAACAAAGTCACCATCATGTACAAGAATGTGCTTACTCAACGCAACCTGATAGTGCTTTTGCTCCCCATCCTTGCTGGTAACGATAATTTCCTGATTACCACGCTTGCTCACGCCGTATTCCACCACCCCGTCAATTTCGCTAACTACTGCAGGGTTAGAAGGGTTACGTGCTTCGAACAATTCTGTAACACGGGGAAGACCACCGGTAATGTCACGGGTACGGGTTGCACTTCTTGGGATCTTAGCGAGGATGTCTCCCGCCTTAACAGCTGAGCCATCTTTAGCCACCAGAATTGAACCTACAGGCATATTGAAGTGTTTGTTCAAATCACCTTTCCCGTCAACTGCAATTACAGGAACCACAGTTCTGTCTTTACTTTCAACAATTACGAGTTCACTCAGGCCTGTTTGTTCATCACCTTCTTCTCGCATATTAACGCCTTCAACGATGTTGTCATATTTAACAGTTCCATCAATATCCGATATAATAAGTGTATTGAAAGGATCCCAGGTACAAAGTTTATCGCCTTTTTTCACGGTAACGCCTTCTTTCACCATCAGCTGTGCACCATAAGGCACATTGTAGCTGGTGATTACGTTATTGTTGCGGGCATCCAGTATTCTGATCTCACCACTTCTGCCAAGAACGATATCCACCTTCTTTTTCTTTCCGGATTCATCATCGGTTATTTCTTTAGAGACGGTGCGCATGCTGTCAAAATTAACAACACCCTCGTACTTGGTTTCGAGCGTGTTTTCGGCAGCAATGTTCATCGCGGCACCACCGGTGTGGAATGTACGCAGAGTAAGCTGAGTTCCGGGTTCGCCGATAGACTGGGCGGCAATTACACCCACCGCTTCACCAATCTGCACCATGCGACCTGTGGCCAGGTTACGACCGTAGCACTTAGCACAAACACCGGTAAGGGTTTCGCAAGTAAGAACACTGCGTATTTCCACCTCTTCAATGCCTGCGGCATCGATAGCAGCAGCCATTTTTTCGGTTACTTCCTGACCCCCTTTACCCAAAATTTCACCGTTAGCAGGATCGATTACATCGTCAACCAGACAGCGACCCAGAATACGTTCGTTCAAACTTTCCGCAACCTCATCATTATTGATGATGGCAGACATTGCAATACCTCTGAGGGTACCACAATCCGGCTCAGTAATTACCACGTCCTGGGCAACGTCATGTAAACGACGTGTAAGGTAACCTGCATCAGCCGTTTTCAAAGCTGTATCCGCAAGACCTTTACGGGCACCGTGGGTAGAGATAAAGTATTCCAGTACATTCAAACCTTCTTTGAAGTTTGAAATAATCGGGTTTTCAATGGTATCGCCTGTTCCACCGCCGCTGCTCTTCTGAGGCTTAGCCATCAGACCGCGCATACCTCCGAGCTGACGAATCTGCTCGTTAGAACCACGGGCACCGGAATCCAGCATCATGAAAATCGGGTTGAAGCCCTGATCATCTGAACTCAGTTCCTTAATAAGTACACGTGCGAGCTGATTGTTTACACGTGTCCAAAGGTCAATTACCTGGTTATATCGTTCGTTGTTGGTAATGAAACCCATGTCAGCGTTAGACTGAATTTCCTGAACCTCATCATAAGCCTTGTTAACCAAATGATCTTTCTCATCAGGGATTTTTACATAGCTCATGTTAAAGCTAAGTCCACCGCGGAAAGCATAATGGAATCCAAGTCCTTTGATTGCATCCAGGAAGTTTGCAGCTTTAGCTACACCGGCCACGCGAATCATGCCTGAGATGATATCACGGAGATTCTTCTTCTTAAGCAGTTCATTGATGTAGCCATATTCTTCAGGAACTACCTGGTTAAAGAGTATACGTCCCATGGATGTATCAATCACTTTCCAGATCAGTTCTTCATTTTCTTTCACGCGAACACGACATTTAACCTTAGCGTGCAGATCTACCCTACCTTCATTATAGGCAATAATTGCTTCTTCGGCAGCATAGAAAGTAAGACCTTCGCCTTTCACGGGGTGTTGCTTGGTACCTACACGTTCTTTGGTGATGTAGTACAGTCCCAGAATCATATCCTGAGAAGGTACAGTCACCGGAGAACCATTGGCAGGGTTCAGGATGTTGTGCGAAGCCAGCATAAGCAGCTGGGCTTCGGCAACGGCAGCATTCCCAAGTGGTACGTGCACAGCCATCTGGTCACCGTCAAAGTCGGCGTTAAAACCGGTACAAACCAGCGGGTGAAGCTGAATAGCCTTACCCTCAACCAATTTTGGCTGGAAGGCCTGAATACCCAAACGGTGCAGTGTAGGAGCACGGTTGAGCAATACAGGATGCCCTTTGAGTATATTTTCAAGAATGTCCCAGATAACGGGATCTTTCTTTTCAACTATTTTCTTCGCGGTTTTAACAGTTTTTACAATACCCCTTTCAATCAGCTTGCGGATAATAAACGGTTTGAAAAGTTCTGCAGCCATGTTTTTGGGTAAACCGCACTCATTCAGTTTCAGGGTAGGACCTACCACAATGACAGAACGACCGGAATAGTCCACACGTTTACCCAGAAGGTTTTGACGGAAACGCCCCTGCTTACCTTTCAGCATATCGCTGAGCGACTTCAAAGGACGATTACCTTCGCTTTTAACAGCGCTGGCACGGCGTGTATTATCCAGCAGTGAATCAACGGCCTCCTGCAGCATACGCTTTTCGTTGCGTAAAATCACTTCAGGCGCTTTGATTTCAATGAGGCGCTTCAAACGGTTGTTGCGGATAATCACCCTGCGATACAGATCATTCAAATCTGAAGTAGCGAATCTGCCGCCTTCCAGCGGAACCAGGGGACGCAGTTCGGGTGGAATCACAGGCAACATCTTCATTATCATCCACTCGGGACGATTTTCACCGGTACGCTGGGAACCGCGGAAACCTTCAATCACTTTTAAGCGTTTCAGGGCTTCCTGCTTGCGCTGCTGACTGGTTTCTGTAGCCGCCTGATTCCTCAGGTCATAGCTAAGTTTATCGAGGTTGATGCGGCTCAGCAGATCATTCAAGGCATCAGCACCCATGCGTGCGATGAACTTGTTGGGATCATTGTCATCCAGCATCTGGTTTTCTTTCGGAAGAGAATCGATGATATCGAGGTATTCTTCTTCGGTAAGAAGATCCAGATAATTGCTGTTTGAAGCGGCACCAGGCTGAACTACCACATAGCGCTCATAGTAAATAACCATGTCAAGCTTTTTGGTAGGCAGACCCAGCAGATAACCGATTTTGTTGGGTAATGAGCGGAAATACCAAATGTGCGCAACAGGAACCACCAGATTGATGTGTCCCATACGCTCACGTCGTACCTTCTTCTCAGTTACTTCTACACCACAACGGTCACAAACAATACCCTTATAACGGATACGCTTATATTTTCCACAATGGCATTCATAATCCTTAATAGGACCAAAAATACGCTCGCAGAAAAGACCACCCATTTCGGGCTTATAGCTACGGTAGTTAATGGTTTCGGGCTTTGTAACCTCTCCAAAACTACGGCGGAGTATGTTTTCAGGTGAAGCCAGCGAGATTCTGATCTTGCTGAAATTGCTTCCGATTTTTTGAACTTTCTTTTGTGTTTGCATGTTACTGATTCTCTCAGAATTATTCTATAAATGAAACTTCCAGACCCAGACCTCTTAATTCATGTACAAGTACGTTGAATGATTCGGGGGTTCCGATATTACTCAGGTTTTCACCTTTCACAATGGCTTCGTATGCCTTGGCCCTGCCGGTTATGTCATCAGATTTAACCGTGAGGATTTCGCGCAGGATGTTGGATGCACCAAATGCTTCCAGTGCCCAAACTTCCATTTCGCCGAAACGCTGACCACCGAACTGTGCCTTACCACCAAGCGGCTGCTGGGTAATGAGGCTGTATGGTCCGATTGAACGGGCGTGCATCTTGTCATCAACCATGTGACCCAGTTTCAGCATGTAAATGATACCAACTGTTGTGGGCTGATCAAATTTCTGACCCGAAAGACCATCGTTCAGATAAACCAGACCATTCTTGGGAATTCCGGCTTTGTTGGTCCAGTCTTCAATTTCGGCATTGCTGGCACCATCAAAGATTGGAGTAGCAAATTTCACCCCAAGCTCTTTACCTGCCCATCCCAGTACGGTTTCGTATATCTGACCCAGGTTCATACGGGAAGGTACACCAAGCGGGTTCAGTACGATGTCCACAGGAGTTCCGTCATCCAGGAATGGCATGTCTTCTTCGCGAACGATTCTGGCTACAATTCCTTTGTTACCGTGACGGCCCGCCATCTTGTCACCCACTTTGAGCTTACGCTTAGTGGCTACATAAACTTTAGCCATCTGCAGAATTCCGGTAGGTAATTCATCACCCACACTGATAGAATAATGCTCGCGCTTAAAGTTTGTCACTTTATCATTGTAAACGTTGATAAAGTTGGTTAGGGCGCGCACTATGAGTTCATTTTTGTCGGCATCGGCAGTCCAGTTGTGGTAGTTTACATTGCTGTAATCAATACCCATCAGATTTTTCTGGGTAAACTTAGTACCCTTGCTGATAAGTTCTTCGCTGTACATGTTGTAAACACCCTGACTGGTTTTACCACTCACAATCTGGAAAAGTTTTTTAACCAGTTCGTCTTTGAACTCTGCCAGTTCACGTTTGTGCTCATCTTCCAGTTTTTGCAACTTTCCTTTGTCACTGGCGCGAATGGTTTTGTCCTTTTTGCTCTTGCTGAAGAGTTTTTTCTCAATAACCACCCCATCGGTACCGGGAGGCGCCTTCAGTGATGCGTCTTTAACATCACCGGCTTTGTCACCAAAGATTGCACGAAGGAGTTTTTCTTCGGGTGATGGTTCAGTTTCTCCTTTTGGAGTAATTTTACCAATCAGTATATCACCTTCCTTCACTTCGGCACCAATGCGAATTAGACCGTTCTCATCAAGATTTTTGGTCATTTCATCGCTCACATTGGGAATATCGTTGGTCAATTCTTCTTCACCACGCTTGGTGTCTCGAACTTCCAATTCAAACTCAGTGATATAAACAGTGGTATACCAGTCGTCTTTAACAACTTTTTCAGAAATTACTATCGCATCTTCGAAGTTGTAACCCTGCCAAGGCATGAATGCCACTTTAAGGTTGCGTCCAAGTGCAAGTTCACCTCCTTGTGTAGCGTAACCTTCGCAAATTACCTGGCCTTTGGTAACCTTGTCGCCTTTCTTTACAATAGGGTGAAGGTTAATGCAGGAATTCTGGTTGGTTCTGCGGAATTTGGTCAGCTGATAGGTTTTGGTATTGCCTGTGAAGCTTACCAGATCATCATCTGAGTTATGCTCATAACGAATTCTGATTTCACGGGCATCTACATATTCCACCACACCATTGCCTTCGGCATTTATCAGTGAGCGGCTATCGCGGGCTACTTTTTCTTCAAGACCGGTACCAACAATGGGAGCTTCAGGTTTTACCAAAGGCACAGCCTGACGCTGCATGTTAGATCCCATCAATGCGCGGTTTGCGTCATCATGTTCAAGGAAGGGAATCAAGGATGCTGCAATAGATACAATCTGATTGGGGGCAACATCCATATAATCCAGCTTGGAAGGATCTACCAGCGGGAAGTCACCTTCCTTACGGCTCTTTACCAGTGCTGTTTTAAAGTTACCCTTGCCATCTACCTCAGCATTGGCCTGGGCAATCGTTTTTCCATCTTCTTCTTCGGCGCTCAGGTAGGTAATGCCTTCCTCAATTTTGCCATCAACCACCCTACGATATGGAGTTTCGATGAAACCCATGTTGTTGATTTTGGCATGAACGCAGAGTGAAGAAATCAGACCGATATTAGGACCTTCAGGCGTTTCGATGGTACACAGACGACCATAGTGTGTGTAGTGTACGTCACGAACTTCGAATCCGGCTCTTTCGCGGCTCAAACCACCTGGACCCAGGGCTGACAGACGACGCTTATGCGTAATTTCTGCCAAGGGATTAATTTGATCCAGGAACTGGGAAAGCTGGTTGGTTCCGAAAAATGAGTTGATAACACTGCTGAGTGTTCTGGCATTAACCAGATCCTGCGGTGTAAATACCTCATTATCGCGGATATTCATTTTTTCACGGATAGTACGGGCCATACGGGCCAGACCAACCCCGAACTGGGCATAAAGCTGCTCACCTACGGTACGAACACGGCGGTTGCTTAGGTGATCAATATCGTCAAGTGCTTCCTGACCATTGTAAAGATGAATCAGGAATTTAATGATGCTGATGATGTCATCTTTGGTCAGAACCTTTACATCCATCGGCGTGTTCATATTCAGCTTCTGGTTGATACGGTAACGACCCACATCACCCAGATCGTAGCGTTTGTCAGAGAAGAATAGTCTTTCAATGATACCACGGGCGGTTTCTTCATCGGGTGGATCTGCATTCCTCAACTGACGATAGATAACTTCAAGTGCTTCTTTACCATTGTTGGAAGTATCTTTTTGTAAGGTATTGTAGATAATATCGAAATCGATGTTTCCGGTATTTTCTGTATTCAGGATAACAGTTTTAACACCTGCATCCACGATAACATCAATATGTTCATCTGCAAGGATAGTATCACGCTCCAGAATTACCTCATTTCTTTCAATTGAAACAACCTCACCGGTGTCTTCATCAACGAAGTCTTCAATCCAGGTGCGGAGTACCCTGGCTGCAAGCTTGCGGCCAATTACCTTTTTCAGGCCGGATTTGCTCACTTTCACTTCTTCGCTAAGGCCGAAAATGTCGAGGATATCTTTATCGCTCTCAAAACCTATGGCGCGAAGCAGGGTAGTTACGGGGAACTTTTTCTTACGGTCGATGTAAGCATACATTACGGCATTCACATCAGTCGCAAACTCAATCCAGGAACCTTTAAAAGGAATTACCCTAGCGGAGTAAAGTTTGGTTCCATTTGAGTGAATGCTCTGACCAAAGAATACACCGGGTGAACGGTGCAGCTGGCTAACGATAACCCTTTCAGCTCCATTGATAATGAAAGTACCATTGGGGGTCATGTAGGGAATAGTTCCCAAATAAACATCCTGAACTATGGTTTTAAAATCTTCGTGCTCGGGATCATTACAACTCAATTTCAGTTTTGCTTTCAGCGGAACGGCGTAAGTCAGGCCGCGCTCAATGCATTCCTGTATGGTATATCTTGGTGGATCTACGAAATAATCCAGAAATTCCAGAACAAATATATTTCTGGTATCTGTAATGGGGAAGTTTTCACGGAACACCATGAAAAGACCTTCACCTTCGCGTTTATCGGCAGGTGTGTCGAGCTGGAAAAACTCCTGAAACGACTGCAACTGCACATCGAGAAAATCGGGATATTCTATGGCATGTTTTACCTTGCCAAAAGAAACCCTGCTGTTTTGTAGTGTGCTCAATTTTTGTGTTTTTTAGGGTAAGACAATGGATGTTTAACTCAATAAACGCCCAAAAGGCCCACGGAAATCCGGGGCCGTTTGGGGTTGTGTTCGTTGGAAATTACTTGACCTCAACTTCAGCGCCCGCTTCTTTAAGTTTAGCTGCAAGATCTTCAGCTTCGGCTTTCGAAACTTTTTCTTTCACAGCTTTGGGGGCGGCGTCTACGAGGTCTTTGGCTTCTTTCAAACCGAGTCCGGTCAAATCTTTTACGATTTTAACCACATTCAGTTTGTTAGCGCCAGCGCTTTTGAGGATTACATCAAACTCGGTCTGTTCCTCAGCAGCGGCGGCACCGGCTCCGGCACCACCTGCGGGTGCGGCTACGGCTACTGCAGCAGCAGCAGGCTCAATACCATGCTCTTCCTTCAGGATTTGAGCAAGTTCATTTACCTCTTTTACAGTGAGATTTACCAACTGATTCGCGAATTCTTTCAGATCTACCATTGTTTTATTGTTTTTTTGAGTTGTTTTAAAATTTATTAATTATGCTTTTGAATCGGCTACTGCCTTAACCAGACCGGCTATTTTCTGACCGGCATTACCCTGCAGAGCGCTGATAACATTACGTGCAGGAGATTGCAACAGGCCAATAACTTCACCGATAAGTTCATTTTTCGATTTGAGCTTGATGATTTCCTCCAATGCTCCGTCTCCAAGGAAGACACTGCTGTCAATCCATGCGCCTTTCAACACTGGTAGGTCACCTTTGTCACGAAAAGACTTGATGGCGGTAGCAGGTGCTTTCATTTGTTCAGAAACCATTACGCAAGTAGAACCTGCCAATGCGTTCTTCAAATCACCAAAATCTTTACCGCTATTATCCATAGCAATGTTAATCAGCGTGTTCTTAGCCATGCGCATGCTAACACCACTGTTAAATAATACACGGCGAAAAGCATTGGTAGCATTGGCACTCAGACCGGTAGTATCGGCCAGATAAACTACATCATTATTCTTGAAGGTTTCCGTAAGTTCGGCAACCACAGCTTGTTTTTGTTCTTTGTTCATAATCAGATTCCTGGAATGGATTTAACATCAATACTCACACCGGGGCTCATGGTGCTGCTCATGGTGATACTCTTAAAATAAGTACCTTTTGCGGCAGACGGCTTCAGTTTATTCAAAACCTGAACCAGTTCCAGTGCATTTTCACTCAGTTTGTCGGCATCGAAAGAAACCTTACCCACTGAGGTGTGAATGATCCCTGTTTTATCAACTTTGAAGTCAATTTTACCGGCTTTCACCTCTGTCACAGCTTTACCAACTTCTGTGGTTACCGTTCCACTTTTGGGGTTTGGCATCAGGTTTCTTGGACCCAGCACTTTACCCAGACGACCAAGTTTGGCCATAACTGCCGGAAGTGCGATTATTATGTCGATATCGGTCCAGCCACCGGCAATCTTTTCAATGTAGTCATCAAGACCTACGTGATCGGCCCCTGCATCTTTGGCTTCCTGTTCCTTATCGGGGGTACAGAGTACCAGCACACGAACGGTTTTACCCAGTCCATGCGGCAAACTGGCTACACCACGCACCATCTGATTGGCCTGACGGGGATCAACACCCAGACGGACGTCGATGTCTACAGACGCATCAAACTTTGTGGTTGTAATGTTTTTTACGATTTCGCAAGCTTCTTTCAGCGTGTAAGACTTGGTGTTGTCGTACTTGCTGAGCGCTTCTTTTCTTTTTTTACCAACTTTCATTTTCTTGCTTCTTTAAAGGATTAAAAGGGCGCATCACCCGAGATGGTGATTCCCATGCTTCTTGCCGTACCTGCTACCAGTTTCATGGCAGACTCAACCGTAAAACAGTTAAGGTCGGGCATTTTGTCGGTAGCGATGGTCTTTACCTGATCCCAATTCACAGAACCCACTTTTTTACGGTTAGGTTCGGCTGAACCTTTTTGCAGTTTGGAAGCTTCAAGCAACTGAACTGCCACCGGTGGAGTTTTGATAATGAAATCAAAGGATTTGTCGGCGTAAACGGTGATTACCACAGGCAATACTTTGCCCATTTTGTCTTGAGTGCGCGCATTGAATTGCTTGCAAAAATCCATAATGTTAACACCTTTGGAACCGAGAGCGGGACCAATGGGGGGAGCAGGGTTTGCCTGTCCGCCTTTCACCTGGAGTTTTACGAAGCCTGATATTTGTTTTGCCATTACTGTTACAATTTCTGTACTTGGTTATAATTAAGTTCAAGCGGGGTACGGCGACCAAAAATTTTCACCATTACCTTCAGCTTTTTCTTTTCGTCATTGATTTCTTCAATCACACCGTCAAAGTCATTAAACGGACCGTCAATCACTTTCACAGCTTCACCCACCATATAGTGCTCTTCGGGTGCTGCAGCGGTTTCACTGAGTTCATCAGCGGTACCTAAAATTCTGCCCAATTCAGCAGGCCTAAGGGCTACGGGAGTATCCTTACTGCCCAGAAAACCCACAACACCGGAAACAGATTTAATCAGCGGAATGACTTCCGGATCTGAAAAATCTGCATTGATAAGGATATATCCGGGGAAAGCGTTGCGTTCCTTAGCGATTTTTTTACCATTCTTTATTTGGTAAACTTTCTCTGTAGGAATAAGGATTTCGGGCACAAAAGACTGCTTGCGGGCTCTCTCGAGCTCCACTTCAATGTTGTGCTTCACCTTTTTTTCCTGTCCGGTGATGGCACGCACAACATACCACTTGTGTTTTTCTTCAGCAGTCGTCATGATTAGAAAAGTTTGTAAAAATTGGTGAGTGCAAAGCCCAGACCCTGGTCCATAACCCAGATTACCAAGGCAAAAAGTATGGATGCTACCATTACAATCCAGGTACTTTCCGTGAGTTCGTTCCACGACGGCCATGATACTTTATTCAGGAGTTCATCACGGGTTTCGCGGAAGTAATTACCTATTCT
>Ga0255288_1000085_pt1 | contig 10858 bp, 21 predicted proteins | sample AtltaT_38_FD_183682 | JGI IMG/M metagenome (GOLD analysis project Ga0255288, IMG submission 183682) | Metatranscriptome of freshwater microbial communities from Altamaha River, Georgia, United States - Atl_UVDOM_RepA_8d (Metagenome... | ecosystem: Environmental > Aquatic > Freshwater > River...
CGAATACGAACGGCACGCCACCTTCGGAAACCAGCAACTCCGGTACCAAGCAAACACCGGCAACGTATACGGCGCCCCACAAGGTGAGCCGCGTGAGTACCTTGTCGATGTACTCGCCGGTCTGTTGACCGGGGCGAATACCGGGAATGAACGCGCCGGACTTCTTCAGATTCTCGGAGGTCTCGCGCGCGTTGAAAACGAGTGCCGTGTAGAAAAAGCAGAAGAACACGATCAGCACGGTGTACAAAACGAGGTGCAGCGGCTGACCATAACCGAGCGATGCGGCCATGGTCTGCAGCACTTCGGCGAACTCGCCCTCACCCGTGCCAAAGAATTGTGCCAAGGTCGCCGGAAACAACAGCAGACTTGAAGCAAAAATCGGCGGGATGACGCCAGACATGTTGAGCTTGAAAGGCAGATGGCTCGTTTGCCCGGCCATCACGCGACGGCCGACCTGACGCTTGGCGTAATGCACGGCGATGCGACGCTGGGCGCGTTCAACGTATACGCAGAGCGCCGTGACGCCGAGCACCATCACGATCAGCACGAGGGCGAACACACCCGACATCTCACCCGTGTTCACGGACTCGATGGTGCGACCCAGTGCACCCGGAAGCCCGGCAACGATGCCGGCGAGGATGATCATCGAAATGCCGTTGCCGATGCCGCGCTCAGTGACTTGTTCGCCGAGCCACATCAGGAACATGGTCCCCGTGGTCATGGTGACCGTGGCGATGAAGAGAAACGACCATCCCGGCGTATTGACCATACCGCCGTTTTGCAACGCCGTCGCGGCCGCCAGAGACTGGAAGATCGCGAGGATCAGCGTGAAGTAGCGGGTGATCGCTGTCATCTTGCGACGTCCGGCCTCGCCTTCTTTCTTCATCTCTTCCCAAGGCGGATAAACCTGCGACCCCATCTGCACGATGATCGACGCCGAGATGTAGGGCATCACACCCATGGCGAAAATCGACAAACGCTCGAGTGCGCCGCCCGAGAACATGTTGGCGATGCCGAGGATCGTGCCTTCGTTCTGCTGAAAGAAGCGCGCGACCTCGGCGGCATCGATACCGGGAACGGGAATGAACGACCCGATGCGGTACACGATCAACGCGCCGATCAGGAACAGCAGCCGCGCGCGCACCTCGCCGAAACGCGTTGCGTCCGCGAGAGCTGCTGCCGGATTGCCTACCCCTGTTGCCACTCTGTCGTCCTGTTCGGTTGCTTCAGGCTTCGATGCGGCCGCCGGCCGCTTCGATCGCCGCCTTCGCGCCCTTGGTGGCACCGATGCCCTTGAGCGTCACGGCTTTCTTGATCTCGCCCGAGAGCACGACCTTCGCGACTTCGGCCTGAGCCGGCACGACGTTCGCCGCCTTCAGCGCGGCAAGATCGATGACGTCCGCCTTCACCTTGGCCAGTTCGTCCAGACGAACTTCGGCGCGCGTAGCCTTGATCGCCGAGCGGAAGCCGACTTTCGGCATGCGACGCTGCAGCGGCATCTGACCGCCTTCGAAGCCGACTTTGTGATAGCCGCCCTTGCGTGCACGCTGGCCTTTGACGCCACGTCCGCAAGTCTTGCCCTGACCGGCCGAAGCACCGCGACCAACGCGCAGGCGTGGACGCTTGGAACCCGGGGCTGGCTTGATGGTGTTGATACGCATCGTGTGAATCTCCTTCAGTCTGCGGTGAAGGGCTTCAGCCCTCTACCACCGCAAGCAGATGACGCGCCGTGCGGATCAAACCGCGGTTCTCCGGCGTATCGGCAACGGTGACCGTCTGGTGACGCTTGCGCAGTCCGAGCCCGCGCACCGACTGCGCGATGTTCGCGAGTTGGCCATGGGTGCTCTTTTTCAAGGTGACTTTCAGCTGCTTGGCCGCCATGACGATCAACCCGTGATTTCTTCGAGGGACTTGCCGCGCTTGGCGGCGATTTCTTCGGGCGAACGCACCGAGGCGAGCGCCTTGACCGTGGCGCGCACGACGTTGATCGCGTTGCGCGAACCGTAGCTCTTGGCGAGCACGTTACGCACGCCTGCGCACTCGAGCACCGCGCGCATACCGCCGCCGGCGATGACACCGGTACCGTCGGAGGCGGGCTGCATCAGCACGCGCGTCGCGCCGTGACTGCCCTTCACCGAGTAGTGCAACGTCTCGTTCTTCAAAGAAACGTTGACCATGTTCTTGCGGGCAGCGGCCATCGCCTTGGAGATGGCGACCGGTACTTCGCGCGCCTTGCCGAAGCCGAAACCGACGCGACCGGCTCCGTCACCCACCACGGTGAGTGCGGTGAAGCCGAACTGGCGGCCGCCCTTCACGGTCTTGGAGGTACGGTTCACCGCAACGAGTTTCTCGAGGTACTCGTCGGTGGCCTGGGATTTTTCCACTCGTGCCATAGCGTGTGTGTCCTGCCTTAAAATTCCAGGCCCGCTTCACGCGCGGCATCCGCCAGCGCCTTGATGCGTCCGTGGTACATGAATCCGGCGCGATCGAACGCGACCTTGCTGATGCCTGCGGCCTTCGCGCGCTCGGCGATCACCCGGCCAACCGCCTTGGCGGCCTCCACGTTGCCCGTGCCCGCGAGGCCGTTGGCCACCGCGTCCTGCACGGTCGATGCTGCGGCCAACACCTGTGACCCCGTGGCATCGAACACCTGCGCGTAAATGTGACGCGGCGTACGGTGCACGGTGAGCCGGGGCTGAGCCAGCTCGCGAATCTTGGCGCGGGCCCGCACGGCACGGCGCTGTCGTCGCTCTTTCTTTGTGATCTGCATTGCTCGATCCTCGTTGCGCGCCTGCGGTTACTTCTTCTTGCCTTCCTTGAGCGAGATCTGCTCGCCGGAATAACGCACGCCTTTGCCCTTGTAAGGCTCGGGCGGACGCAGTCCGCGGATCTCCGCCGCCACCTGGCCGACGCGCTGTTTGTCGATTCCCTTGATGAGAATTTCGGTCTGGCTCGGCGCCTCGACCGTGATGCCTTCGGGCATCTCGACGGCGACCGGGTGCGAGAAACCAAGCGTGAGGTTCAGCGTCTTGCCCTGCACCGCGGCACGGTAGCCGACGCCGACGAGCTCGAGCTTGCGCTCGTAACCCTTGGTGATGCCGGTGACGATGTTCGCGAGATGCGCACGCGTCGCACCCGCTTGCATGCGATTGCTGGCGTCGTACTGCAGCTCGAGCTGCTTGTCGCCCTGCACGACCTTGACGCCGCCGTTGAGCGGCACCGAGAGCGAGCCCTTGGCGCCCTTCAAGGTCACCGCCTCGGCGGTAATGGTGGCGGTGACGCCTTGCGGCAGCACGACCGGTTGTTTTGCTACACGACTCATGTTCGCTTCCTCAAGCGACGATGCACAGGACTTCGCCACCCTGGCCGATGGCCCGGGCCTGCTTGTCCGTCATGACACCCTTCGGGGTGGAGACGATCACCGTCCCCATGCCGCCGAGCACCTTCGGCAATTCGTCCTTGCCACGATAGATGCGCAGACCGGGACGCGAGACGCGTTCGAGACGATCGATGACCGGACGACCCTCGTAATATTTGAGGGCGATGGTCATGGTGTTCTTGCCGCCGTCCGAGGCGATGCGGAAATCCGCAACGTAGCCTTCGTCCTTCAGCACTTTGACGACCGCCTGCTTGAGGCGCGACGATCCGACGCTCACTTCGCTCTTGCGCGCGAGTTGGGCGTTGCGGATGCGGGTCAGCAGGTCGGCAATGGGATCAGTCATGCTCATATGGCGTGCGCTCCTACCAGCTCGCCTTCGACACGCCCGGCAGCTCGCCGCGGCTCACGGTCTCGCGAATCTTCACGCGCGAGAGGCCGAACTTGCGATAAACCCCGCGCGGGCGACCCGTGATCGCACAGCGCTTGCGGCCGCGGCTCGGGCTCGCGTCACGCGGCATCTTCTGCAGCGCAGCCTGCGCTGCGGCACGATCATCGGGAGACGTACGCGGATCGCGGATCGCCTCTTTCAGCTTGGCGCGCTTCGCCGCGTGTTTCTTGACGGTTGCGGCGCGACGCTTCTCGCGCTCCACCATGCTCGTCTTGGCCATGTTCTTTGCTGCCCTGTTACTTGCGGAAGGGGAACTGGAAAGCCTCGAGCAAAGCCCGGCCTCCCTTGTCGTCCTTCGCCGTCGTGGTGATGGTGATGTCCATGCCCCGGATCTGGTCGATCTGGTCGTACTGGATCTCGGGGAAGATGATCTGTTCTTTGACGCCCATGTTGTGGTTACCACGACCGTCAAAGGAGCGAGGCGACACGCCACGGAAGTCGCGAATACGCGGCATTGCGACGCTGATCAGACGATCAAGGAATTCGTACATGCGCGCGCCACGCAGCGTGACCTTGCAACCGATCGCCAGACCCTCGCGGACCTTGAACGATGCGATCGACTTGCGCGCCTGACAGAGCACGGGCTTCTGACCGGTGATCTTGGCGAGATCGCCCGCTGCGGCCTCGATGACCTTTTTGTCGGCCACGGCCTCGCCCACGCCCATATTGACCGTGATCTTCACGATCTTCGGGACTTCCATGACGTTGCTGACGCCGAGGTCCTTGCGAAGCTGCGGCACAACCTTGTCGCGGTAATATTGTTGAAGTCTTGCCATGCTGGTGGTCCTGAAGGATCGACGCTCAAGCGTCGATCATTTCTCCGTTGGACTTGAAGAAGCGGACACGCTTGCCGTCGGCGAGGCGCTTCACGCCCACACGGTCGGCTTTCTGCGTACCCGGGTTGAAAAGCGCCACTTTCGAAACATGCAGCGGGGCTTCCTTTTCGAGGATGCCGCCCGGCTTGTTCTGCTGCGGATTACCGCGCGTGTGCCGCTTGACGCGGTTGACGTTCTCGACGATCAAAGTATCGTCGTCGAGCACGCTGACCACGGCGCCCTTGCGACCCTTGTCGCGGCCCGAGATGACGATGACGTTGTCGCCCTTGCGGATCTTTCTCATGACGGGGTCCTCAGAGCACTTCCGGCGCGAGCGAGATGATCTTCATGAACTGCGCCGTGCGCAGTTCGCGCGTGACGGGTCCGAAGATGCGCGTGCCGATCGGCTCGAGCTTGTTGGTGAGCAGCACGGCGGCGTTGCCATCGAACTTGATCAACGAGCCATCCTGACGACGCACGCCACGACGGGTGCGCACCACGACCGCGTCGTAGACCTCGCCCTTCTTGACCTTGCCGCGCGGAATCGCGTCTTTGACGGAAACTTTGATGATGTCGCCGACGGCGGCGTAGCGACGGCGAGTGCCGCCCATCACCTTGATGCACATGAGCGTCTTGGCGCCGCTGTTGTCGGCGGCATTCAGCAGTGATTGCAGCTGGATCACGATGCACGCTCCACGACGGACACCAGCCGCCAGGACTTGTTGCGCGACAGCGGACGACACTCGGCGATCGTCACGGTGTCCCCCTCACGCGACTCATTGGTCTCGTCGTGCGCGAGCAACTTGGTCGTGCGGCGAATGTACTTGCCGTACCGCGGGTGCTTGACCAGGCGCTCGATCTCGACCGCGATGGTCTTGTTCATCTTGTTGCTGACCACGCGCCCGGTGAGCGTGCGCAGGGTCTTGTTTTCTTGGGTGTCGGTCATGGCTTACTTCCCCGGGGCCTTGGCAGCAGCCGCCTTTTCGGCGAGCACCGTCTTCAGGCGAGCAATGTCCTTGCGCGTGCGGCCGAAGTCGTGCGGCTTGACCGCCTGACCCGTCGCGCGCTGCATGCGCAGCGAGAATTGCTCGCGACGCAGCTTGAGGAGTTCCTCGTTGAGTTCGTTCGCGGCCTTGCCGCGCAGATCCTTGGCGTTCATGTCAGCGTACCTGTCGCTTCACGAAGGAGGTCGTGACCGAGAGCTTGGCGCCGGCCAACCGGAACGCTTCGCGCGCAGTCTTTTCGTCCACCCCTTCCATTTCGAAGAGGACCTTGCCCGGCTTGACCTTGGCGACCCAATACTCGACGTTGCCCTTGCCCGAGCCCATGCGGACCTCGAGCGGCTTCTTCGAGATGGGGACGTCCGGGAAGACACGGATCCAAATCTGGCCGCCACGCTTCACGTGACGGGCCATCGCGCGGCGCGCAGCTTCGATCTCGCGAGCCGTCATGCGCGCGCGCTCGGTGGCCTTGAGGCCGAAATCACCGAAGGCCACGCTGTTGCCGCGCTGCGCGAGTCCGGCGTTGTCGCCCTTGAACTGCTTGCGGTATTTGGTGCGCTTGGGTTGCATCATGGCTGCAATTCCTCAGTCCGCTCAGGCCGCCGGCGCAGCGGTCGCTGCGGCAGCATCGGTGGCGGGAGCCGCGGCGGCATCACCCTCGGGGGCGGCCTTCGCCAGGTCTTCCTTGTCAAACACTTCGCCCTTGAAGATCCACACCTTGACGCCGATCACGCCGTAGGTAGTGCGGGCTTCGCCGAAGCCGTAATCGATGTCGGCGCGGAAGGTGTGCAGCGGAATGCGCCCTTCGCGCGACCACTCGGTGCGGGCGATTTCGGCGCCGTTGAGGCGACCCGAGAGCCGCACCTTGATGCCGAGTGCGCCGCTGCGCATGGTGCTCATCACGGCGCGCTTCATGGCGCGGCGGAACATCACACGCTTCTCGATCTGCTGCGCGATACCGTCGGCAACGAGCTGCGCGTCGAGTTCCGGCTTGCGGATCTCGGCAATGTTGAGACGAATGTCGGCGACCGGACGGCCGAGCAGCGTCGCCGTTTCGGCGCGCAACTTCTCGATGTCCTCACCCTTCTTGCCGATCACGATACCGGGACGTGCGGTCTCGATCGTGATGTTGACCTTGTTCGCGGCACGCTCGATCTGGATGCGCGAGACCGAAGCCTCGGCGAGTTTCTTGCGCAGGAACTCGCGCACGCGGAAGTCCGTGTGCACGTGCAGCGGAAATTGCTTCTTGCTGGCGTACCACTTCGAGGACCACTCGCGAGTGATGCCGAGGCGGATGCCTATTGGATTGACTTTCTGGCCCATGAATCAGTCCTTCCTGCCGTCGCCGACGACGACGGTGATGTGGCTGTTGCGCTTGACGATGCGGGCACCGCGGCCCTTGGCGCGAGCGGCGAAACGCTTCAGCACCGGAGCGGTGTCGACCATGATGCGCTGAACTTTGAGTTCGTCGATGTCGGCGCCGTTGTTGTTCTCGGCGTTCGCCACCGCGGACTCGAGAACTTTGAGGACGATTTCCGCACCCTTCTTCGGCATGAAGCGCAGCGTCGCGAGCGCGTTGCCCACGGGCTTGCCGCGAACCACGTCGGCGACCAGCCGGCACTTCTGCGGCGAGATGCGCGCGTACTTGAGTTTTGCCGTGACTTCCATTGATTGCTCTCCGGTCAGGCCGCGACTTTCTTGTCGCCCGAGTGACCCTTGAAGGTACGGGTCGGCGCGAACTCGCCGAGCTTGTGGCCGACCATGTTCTCGGTGACGAGCACGGGGATGTGCTGCTTGCCGTTGTGCACGGCAATGGTGAGACCCACCATCTCGGGGGTGACGAGCGAACGCCGCGACCAGGTCTTGATCGGCTTGCGATCGTTCTTGGCAGCGGCGGTCTGCACCTTCTTGGCGAGATGCAGGTCGACGAACGGACCTTTCTTCAGTGAACGAGGCACTTTTGACTCCTGACCTTACCGGACCGCTCAGCGGACCTTGTTCTGTCGACGCTGCACGATCATGTGATTCGTGCGCTTGTTGGTGCGGGTCTTCTTGCCCTTGGTGTTCCAACCCCACGGCGAAACCGGGTGCGGATTACCTTGACCAGACTTGCCCTCACCACCACCGTGGGGGTGATCGACCGGGTTCATCGCGAGGCCGCGGACCGTCGGGCGAATGCCGAGCCAACGCTTCGCGCCCGCCTTGCCGTAACTGCGCAGGTTGTGCTCGTCGTTGCTCACTTCGCCGATCGTGGCGCGACAATCGATGTGCACCTTGCGGGTCTCACCGGACTTGAGGCGGATGTAGGCGTAGAGGCCTTCGCGGGCGGTGTACTGCACCGAGCTGCCGGCGCTGCGCGCGAGCTGACCACCGGCACCCGGCTTCAACTCGACGTTATGCACCGTCGAACCGACAGGGATGTGACGCAGCTGCATGGCGTTGCCCGCCTTGATCGGCGAGTCGGCACCCGAGCGGATTTCGTCGCCCGGCACCACGCCCTTCGGCGCGAGGATGTAGCGACGCTCGCCATCCATATACTTGATGAGCGCGATGTGGCTGGTGCGGTTCGGATCGTGCTCGATCCGCTCGACCACGCCCTTGACGCCGTCTTTGTCGCGCTTCAGGTCGATGATGCGGTACTTCTGTCGCGACCCGCCGCCCTTGTGGCGCGTGGTGATGCGGCCGAAGTTGTTGCGGCCGCCCGTCTTCGCCTGACGCTCGGTCAGCGGCGCGTACGGGTCGCCCTTCCAGAGGTGGGACTTGTCGACTTTGACGGCGAACCGGCTGCCCGGCGACGTCGGCTTCATTTTGAGAAGTGCCATCAGGCTTTCCTCGCTTCGAGGTCGATGGTCTGGCCCGGCGCGAGACGCACGTAGGCCTTCTTCCAATCTTGGGTGCGGCCCGGAGTCTTGCCGAAGCGGCGGACTTTGCCAGGCTCGTTGACCACGTTCACCGACTCGACCTTGACCTGAAACATGAGCTCCACGGCGGCCTTGATATCGGGCTTCGCGGCGTCACGACGCACGCGGAACGCGTATTGATTGGAGTTCTGCATGGCGAGTGCCGATTTTTCGGTGACGTGCGGCGCCACCAGCACGTTGATCAGCCGCTCTTGGCTGAGTTTGGATGCGACAGCCGTCATTGCAGGCGCTCCTCGATCATCTTCACGGCGCCGACGGTCATCAGCACCTTGTCGTAGCTCGCGAGCGCGAGCGGGTTGAGCGCGGTGACCGGCAGCACGTCGACGTGCGGCAGGTTGCGCGCGGCAAGGAAAAGCTTTTCTTCGATGGCCTCGACCACGATCAGCACGTTGTCGAGCGCCAGCGATTTGAGCTGCGCCGCGAGCAACTTGGTCTTCGGCGCTTCGAGGTCGATGCCGTTGGTGACGACGAGGCGATCCTGCCGCACGAGCTCGGAGAGCATCGAGCGCAGCGCACCGCGATACATCTTGCGGTTGACCTTCTGCTCGAAGCTGCGCGGCTTCGCGGCGAAAGCACGACCGCCACCGACCCAAATGGGGCTGCGGCTCGAGCCGGCACGCGCCTGACCCGTACCTTTCTGGCCCCAGGGCTTCTTGCCGCCGCCACGAACCTCGGCCTTGGTGAGCTGGGCCTTGGTGCCCGAGCGGCCGGCGTTGCGGTAAGCGGTGACGACCTGGTGGACCAGGGCTTCGTTGTACTCGGTGCCGAACGTGGCTTCCGAGAGTTGCAGCTCGTTGGAGCCGCCAGCGATTTTGATCTTCATGACCTATTCGCTCCCGATCACTTCTTGGCCGGAGCGGCCTTGGCCTGCCCGGCACCCTTGGTCGGAACGATGCGCTTGCGCTTGGCGAGACGCGCCGCCTTGACGGACGGCCGCACGATCACCTCACCACCCTCGGCACCCGGAACGGCGCCGCGGATCAGCAGCAAATTGCGCTCGGCATCGACCTCGACGACCTTCAGGTTCTCGGTGGTGCGACGGGCGACACCCATGTGGCCCGACATGCGCTTGCCCTGGAACACGCGGCCCGGCGTCTGGCGCTGGCCGATGGATCCGGGGGTGCGGTGCGACACGGAGACACCGTGGGTCGCGTTGTGGCCACCGAAGTTGTGACGCTTCATGGTGCCGGCGAAGCCCTTGCCGATGGTGGTGCCGGTCACGTCGACCACCTGCCCGGCCTGGAAGTGGTCCGCCTTGATCTCGGCACCGACGGCGACGCCGTCGCCTTCCTTGTCGATCAGCCGGAACTCGACCAACGACTTGCCGGGGGCCGTGCCCGCCTTCGCGTAGTGGCCCGAAAGCGCCTTGGAAACGAGCTGCGGACGACGATTGCCGTAGGTGACCTGGATGGCCTTGTAACCATCCTTGTCGGTGGATTTGACCTGCGTCACGCGGTTCGGGAGAACCTCGATGACGGTCACGGGAACGGATTCACCCGCCTCCGTGAACACGCGGGTCATGCCGCACTTGCGGCCGACAAGACCGATTGCCATGTACATCTCTCCTGCGCCCACTGCGATTGGCGGGCACAAAAAATCGTTATCGAACCGTTCGGGTGATGAGGGTGACGACTGGAGGCTCCGCAGCGGTGCGCCGCGAAGTATCTCGAGTGGTCTTGGCGGCATGCCGCCAACCTCGCCCGATCCCGCCGATTTCGGCGGCCCACCCCGGAAAAGGTCCGGGGTCAAAAAGGGCGCGCAGTGTAATCGCGGGTTGGGGGGTTTGCAAGCGTCCCGAGATCCCCCGGGACGCCAGCCCCCCGAATTGCCTGTCTGTCAGTCCCTGGTCAGTTGAGCTTGATCTGGACGTCGACGCCCGCCGGCAGCTCGAGACGCATCAGGGCGTCCACGGTCTTGTCGGTCGGGTTGAGGATGTCCATGAGGCGCTTGTGGGTGCGCAGCTCGAACTGGTCACGGGCGTCCTTGTCGCCGTGCGGGCTGACCAGAAGCGTGTAGCGCTCCATCTTGGTCGGCAGCGGCACGGGGCCACGCACGGTGGCACCGGTGCGCTTGGCCGTCTCGACGATTTCGCGCGCGGAAGTGTCGATCAGGCGATGGTCGAAAGCCTTCAGCCTGATACGGATGTTCTGGTTAGCCATATTTCTTTGCCCTTACTTCAGGATCTTGGCGACGACGCCGGCGCCGACGGTGCGACCACCCTCGCGGATGGCAAAGCGCAGGCCGTCTTCCATCGCGATCGGCGCAATCAGCTCCACCGTCATCTTGATGTTGTC
>Ga0255288_1000095_pt1 | contig 10276 bp, 19 predicted proteins | sample AtltaT_38_FD_183682 | JGI IMG/M metagenome (GOLD analysis project Ga0255288, IMG submission 183682) | Metatranscriptome of freshwater microbial communities from Altamaha River, Georgia, United States - Atl_UVDOM_RepA_8d (Metagenome... | ecosystem: Environmental > Aquatic > Freshwater > River...
GAATTCTTAACGCAGTAAATTAAGTCAAAATAACAATGGGACTTAAAAAATATAATCCGACCACCCCGTCGCTTCGTACCAAAGTGTCGAACTCTTTCAGTGAAATCACTACAAATGAGCCAGAAAGAAGCCTGCTTGCGCCGATGAAAAAATCGGGTGGCCGCAACAGTGAAGGTCACATGACCATGCGCTACATGGGTGGTGGCCACAAGAAGAGATACAGAATCGTTGATTTCAAACGCAACAAAGACGGCGTTCCGGGAACGGTGAAATCAATTGAGTACGATCCGAATCGAACGGCTTTTATCGCACTTGTTGCTTATGCCGATGGAGAGAAGCGTTATATCATCGCACCTAAAGGTCTCAAAGTTGGACAAACCATCGAAAGTGGCAAATCTGCTTCTCCTGAGACAGGGAATGCAATGTTTCTTTCTGATGTTCCATTGGGTGCTCAGGTGTATGCTGTGGAAATGCAGCCAGGTAAAGGTGCTGCGCTGGCAAGAAGTGCAGGAACTTATGCCACGCTCCTTGGTCGCGAGGGCAAGTATGCAGTTCTACAGATGCCATCAGGTGAAGTACGTCGTGTGTTGCTTACTTGTAAGTGTACCATCGGCTCTACATCCAACCCAGACCACAACCTTGAAGTTTCCGGCAAAGCAGGTCGCAGTCGCTGGTTGGGTCGTCGTCCGAGAGTAAGAGGTGTTGCGATGAACCCGGTTGATCACCCTATGGGTGGTGGTGAGGGCCGCTCATCTGGAGGCCATCCAAGGTCTCGTACCGGTAAGCCAGCAAAAGGATACAAAACGCGCAGCAAGACAAAGTCTTCAAACCGTTTGATTATCACGCGCAGAAAAACAACCAATAAATAAGAAAACAGGCGTTAATCGCATTTAAAATTCATAGAAAATGCCACGTTCAATTAAGAAAGGACCTTATGTTTTTCACGCTTTGCTTGAAAAAGTAATGAAGGCGAAAGAAAGTAGTAAGAAGCAGGTAATCAAGACCTGGTCTCGTGCCTCCATGATTATTCCTGATATGGTGGGAGAAACCATCGCTGTTCACAACGGGAAAACATTTATCCCAGTGTACGTTACAGAGAATATGGTAGGTCATAAACTAGGTGAATTTGCCCTGACCCGCAATTTCCGTGGTCATGGTGCTGATAAAAAGAAAAAGTAAATAAAAGTTCTGAGCGTTTTGTTTGTCAGGATTTATTCCGACAAACTGTTTCAAACAATCTAACAATCATTCAATAATGGAAGCAGTTGCGAAACTAAGAAATTGTCCGATGTCTGCGCGTAAAATGCGTTTGGTCGTAGACCTGATCCGCGGAGTAGATGTAGACAAGGCCTTGAATATTCTTAAATATACCAACAAAGAGGCAGCTATCTGGCTCGAAAAGCTGGTATTATCTGCCGCAAACAACTGGCAACAAAAAAACGAAGATACAGAACCGGAAGGTTTGTATATCAAGACCATTTGGTGTGATGAAGGAGCGCAAATTAAGCGCTTCCAACCAGCTCCGCAGGGTAGAGCGCATCGCATACTGAAGCGTCGCAATCACGTAACCGTAATAGTAGATACGCGCGTTTCTGCTTAATTTATTCAAAATTAAACTATTAGATAATATCCATGGGTCAAAAGACGAATCCGATCGGCAATCGCTTAGGTATCATCAAAGGTTGGGAATCTAACTGGTTCGGAGGCAAAGATTACGCTTTAAAAGTTGTAGAGGACGAGAAAATCCGCAACTATCTTAGAGCTCGTATCGCTAAAGGTGGAATCGCTCGTATCGTAATCGAGCGCAATCTTAAAAGAGTCACCGTAACCATTCACACTTCACGTCCCGGTATCATTATCGGAAAAGGTGGTCAGGAAGTTGACAAAGTACGCGAAGAGTTGAAGAAACTGACCGATAAAGACATCCAGATCAACATCGTTGAGATCAGAAAGCCTGAGATGGATGCCGCTATCGTAGGTGAGTCTATCGCCAAGCAGATCGAGGGACGTATGAACTATCGTCGTGCCATCAAAGCAGCGATTCAGTCTACCATCCGTGTAGGTGCTGAAGGTATTAAGGTGCGTATTTCGGGTCGTTTGAATGGTGCAGATATGGCTCGTTCTGAGGAATACAAAGAAGGTCGTACCCCATTGCATACCCTTCGTGCCGATATCGACTATGCACATGCTGAAGCCCAAACTGTTTATGGTAAGATTGGTATCAAGACTTGGATTTGTCGTGGTGAAATTCTAACCAAAGTGGACCTTTCTCCGACAGCCGGTGTAGAAGCCAAAGGAAATGGCCAAGGAATGGGAAGCGGTGACAGACGTGGTGGTGGAGATCGTCGTGGCGGTGGTGACAGACGCAGTGGTGGTGGAGATCGTCGCGGTGGTGGTGACAGACGCGGTGGTACTGGAGATCGTCGTGGCGGTGGAAATCGCGACAAAAAATAATTAAATAATTTAACTTGTTAATAGTTATTCCCGAGAGGGAAACCCTATAAAATTTACAGACAATGTTAAGTCCTAAGAGAATTAAATACCGCAGACAGCAGAAAGGAAAGGATAAGGGTATCGCACACAGAGGTAGTACCATTTGTTTCGGTTCTTTCGGTTTAAAAGCGATAACTGGTGCTCGTCTAACCAACCGCCAGATTGAATCTGCCCGTATTGCGATGACTCGTTTCATGAAACGTGAAGGTCAGGTGTGGATCCTGATTTTCCCGGACAAGCCGATTACAGCCAAGCCAGCTGAAGTACGTATGGGTAAAGGTAAAGGATCCCTGGATCACTACGTTGCAGTAGTTAAGCCTGGTCGCATCATGTTTGAAATTGATGGTGTTTCGGAAGAAACAGCAAGAGAGGCTCTTCGCCTTGCTGCACAAAAGTTGCCGGTATTGACGAAGTTTTCTATTCGTCCGGATTACACAGAAAATTAATCCTATAGTTTTCCAAAAGGATAAAAATTAATATCAAAATGGCAGTTAATTTAGAACTCAATAATTTTTCTGACAGCGATCTTGCCACACAGTTGCAGGATGCTCAGCGCGAATACATGTCATTAAGACTTGATCACGCTACGCAGGGATTGGCCAATCCGAACGAGATTAAGGTGGCACGCAGAAATGTGGCAAGAATTAAAACTGAGATTCGCAGACGTGAATTGGCAGTGATGACTCCGGAGCAATTGGCAAACCGTTCAAGAATCCGTTTCAGAAGAAGATAATATTGGTGAACCGCCGTTCATCATTTATGTAACAACTTATTTTTCAAGAAATAACAATGGAAAGAAAGTTAAGGAAAACCAGAACAGGGATCGTAACCAGCAACAAAATGGATAAGACCATTACCGTTTCTGTAGAGCGTAAATTACGCCACCCTATTTATGGTAAATTCGTGAAGAAGAGCAAGAAGTTTCATGCTCATGACGAGAAAAATGAATGCGGTCCAGGTGACATGGTGAAGATCATGGAGACGCGTCCAATTTCAAAGACTAAGCGTTGGAGATTAGTCGAAATCGTGGAGAAAGCTAAGTAATTTGGTGCTCTGCGTTGCTTAAATAATTATTCGATATTTTTTCAAATCCATAAATCATGATTCAACAGGAATCCAGATTAAGAGTAGCAGATAACAGTGGTGCAAAAGAAGTACTTTGTATCCGTGTACTTGGAGGAACCAAGCGCCGTTATGCTGGCATTGGAGATAAAATCGTAGTAACGGTCAAGGATGCCGCAAGCAGTGGTGTCAAGAAAGGTACCGTATCTAAAGCTGTTATCGTTCGAACAAGAAAGGAGTTCCGTCGTAAAGATGGATCTTATATCCGTTTCGACGACAACGCCTGCGTATTGCTAAACAACTCTGATGAACCTCGTGGAACGCGTATTTTCGGCCCGGTTGCCCGTGAATTGCGTGATCGCGACTATATGAAAATTGTTTCATTGGCTCCTGAGGTACTATAATCTCAGTTTTGTAGTCTTTGCATAATTAAAATCAAATTATTGTCATGTCCAATACACAGAAGAAAACCCGTTTTGCACCAAAGCTCCACGTAAAGAAGGGTGATAATGTAAAGGTTATAGCCGGTGCAAACAAAGGTCAGACTGGTGTGATCACTCAGGTTTTCCCAAAGGAAAACAGAGCAATCGTTGGTGGCTTGAATGTTAAAGTTAAGCACACCAAGCCAACCCAGCAAAATCCTGGCGCAATCAATGAGATTGAAATGCCAATACATATCTCTAACCTGATGCACGTTGATTCAAAGACGGGTGAGGCGACGAAAATCGGTCGCAGGGTTGAGAATGGTAAAATTGTACGTTATTATAAAAATTCAGGCGAAATCATTAAATAATGAGCTACGTACCAAGACTAAAAGTCAAATACAGAGAAGAGGTTGCATCATCGTTGATGCAGCAGTTCGGCTACAAGTCAGTGATGCAAATCCCTAAGCTTGTAAAAATCAGTATCAACCAGGGAATCGGTGATGCTACACAAGACAAGAAACTGATCGACAACTCGATTCAGGAGCTTTCTATCATTGCAGGTCAAAAGCCTGTATCTACCAAAGCGAAAAACTCGATTTCAAACTTTAAATTGCGTGAGGGGATGACTATTGGCGTCAAACTGACCCTTCGTGATGAAAAAATGTATGAGTTTTTGGATCGTTTGATCACAGTGGCTTTGCCGCGTGTACGTGACTTCCGCGGTATCAATGAAAAGAGCTTTGATGGCCGTGGAAATTACACCATGGGGATCACTGAGCAGATTATATTTCCTGAAATTGACATCGATAAGGTGAACAAAATCAATGGTTTTGATATCACATTTGTGACAACAGCCAAGACTGATGCGGAAGCACTAGCCCTATTGAAGGAATTGGGACTGCCGTTCAGGAACCAAAGCAAACAATCTTAACCATTTCTAATACATTTCATAATGGCAAAGAATTCAGTTATCGCACGTGAGCGTAAAAGACAAAGGCTGGTAGCCAAATATTCAGCATTGCGTGAACAATTAAAGAAAGAAGGCAACTTCGATGCGTTGGATAAACTTCCTCGTAATTCTTCACCGGAGCGTCTTCACAACCGCTGTCTGTTGACCGGTCGTCCTAAAGGTTATATGCGTCAGTTCGGCATCTGTCGTAACATGTTTCGCAAGATGGCGAATGAGGGAAAGATTCCGGGTGTTACAAAAGCCAGCTGGTAATATTCAATTAATTCAATTTGTAAATCGTTTCAAGTCAATATAAAATGGCAGTAACTGATCCAATAGCAGATTTCCTTACCAGAATTAGGAATGCACAACAGGCAAATCACCGGGTTGTAGAAATTCCCGCTTCTCGCGTAAAGAAGGAAATGACTAAAGTATTGTACGACCAGGGATATATCCTCAAGTACAAGTTTGATCAAGAAACAGGCAAAGGCGAAGTCATCAAAATCGCTTTAAAATATGATACTGTTACGAAGCGTCCTGCGATTACCGAATTGGGTCGCATCAGCCGTCCGGGTTTGCGTAAATACGTGAAAGTTGACGAGTTGCCTCGTATTATAAATGGTTTGGGTATCGCCATCGTTTCTACTAATAAAGGTATCATGACAGATAAGCAGGCGCGCACCGCAAACTGTGGTGGAGAGTTGCTATGTTATGTTTATTAATAAAATATTCTAAACTCGAATATACAAGATGTCACGTATAGGAAAAGCGCCAATTGCGCTCCCGGCAAAAGTGGAAGTGAATGTTTCTAAAGGAAACTTGGTTACCGTTAAAGGACCAAAGGGTTCACTGTCCCGTCAAATTGATCCTGATATCACTCTTCGTCAGGAGGAAAGTACCCTTTATGTTGAGCGTCCTACCGAGCAGAAGCGCCATAAAGCAATGCATGGTTTGTATCGTGCACTGATTTACAACATGGTTCATGGTGTTTCTGAAGGGTTCGTCCGCGAACTTGAGGTAGTGGGTGTCGGTTTTCGTGCTGCCAATACCGGGCAGATGTTGGAACTGACCATTGGTTACTCGCACCCCATCATGTTTGAACTTCCGAAAGAGGTTACACTAAGCACTATAACAGAAAAAGGAGCAGCACCGGTTGTGAAACTGGAGTCTATTGACAAGGAACTTCTTGGTTTGATTGCTTCAAAAATCCGTTCTCTACGTAAGCCAGAGCCATATAAAGGTAAGGGTATCAAGTACAAAGAAGAAATTCTCCGTCGCAAAGCAGGTAAGACTGCCGGTAAGGGAGGTAAGAAATAATAGTATATCTGTGTCAAAATCAGATGAGTTAACATTATTATTCAAAGGAAGTATCATTATACTTTTCTCAAGGCAAATAAATAACAATGCAAATTAGTAAATCACAGAAAAGAACCAGGATTCACTACCGCGTTCGTAAAAAAATTACTGGTGTAGATTCCAAGCCACGTCTTGCTGTTTATCGCAGTAATAAGTCAATATATTGCCAAGCAATAGATGATGTTAAAGGACATACTATTGCAGCTGCTTCAACAAAAGAAATATCCGCTAAGGGTAAGACTAAGGTAGAACAGTCCGTTGAAGTTGGGAAATTGATTGCCAGCAAATTGATGGCGATGAATATCGACAAAGTTTCCTTCGACAGAGGTGGTTACCTCTACCATGGCAGAGTGAAAGCGATTGCTGATGGTGCAAGAGAAGGTGGACTACAATTCTAATTTATTAAAGCAATTTGTAACATATACAAAAAATGGCAAAAGATCAAGTTCAAAGAACCAAACCCGTATCTGAAGACGAACTAAAGGAAAAAATGGTTTATCTCGGTCGTGTAACCAAGGTAACCAAAGGTGGTCGTACTTTTACCTTTTCAGCTGTAGTTGTTGTGGGTGACCACAACGGTACAATTGGGCACGGTTTGGGTAAGGCTCGAGAAGTTTCAGATGCAATTACCAAAGCGGTTCAAGATGCGAAGAAAAACCTAGTAAAGGTTCCTGTTCACAAAGGGACTATCCCACACGATGTGCATGGGAAGTATGGTGCAGGAAAGGTTTACCTAAAGCCGGCTTCTGATGGTACCGGTGTAATCGCTGGTGGTGCTATGCGTGCGGTTCTGGATATGGTTGGCGTTCACAACGTTTTGGCCAAGTCAAATGGGTCGTCTAATCCACACAACGTAGTAAAAGCAACTATTGATGCTTTGTCTCGTTTGAGAAGCCCTCAGGAGATTGCTCGTGTAAGAGGAATATCAATGGAAAAGTTGTTCAATCATTAATTTTTTGCACAACGTTTTTATACAAAATACTGAATAGCAATGGCTACTATTAAAATCAAATACGTAAGAAGTATTATTAAGAGACCACAGGATCAGAAGGATACCATCTTCGCTCTGGGTTTTCGCAAGCTGAATCAGGTGGTTGAACACGAAGCTACTCCGCAAATTATGGGGATGGTTAAGAAGGTAGCTCATCTTATCGAGGTTCAGAACTAATGGTCGGGTGTAAACCTGAGGAAACAAAAATTACTAATTTTATAAAGTATATAAAATGGAACTTCATAGCTTAAAACCTTCAGCAGGTTCAGTTAAGAAGCGCAAGAGAATTGCGAGAGGACAAGGATCAGGTCACGGAGGCACAGCCACTCGTGGTCACAAGGGGGACGGTTCACGTTCCGGACACTACACAAAGCGTAACTTTGAAGGTGGTCAGATTCCTTTGCAAATGCGTTTGCCAAAAGTTGGCTTCAAAAATATCAATGGAGTTGAATATGTGGTATTAAATTTGGACAGATTGGCGCATATTGCTGAAACGCACAATACCACTACTATTGATTTTGGGATGCTACTAAAAGCAGGAATCGTCAGAAGGACCGATTTGGTTAAAGTACTCGGCAAGGGTGAATTGAACACTGCGCTGACTGTCAGTGTGCATGCCTGTTCTGAAACTGCAAAGGCTGCAATTGCAAAGGCTGGCGGAACAATAAATATCGTTAAATAATTAATTTTCTTTAATGAAAAAGATAATAGAGACCTTCCGCAATATTTGGGGAATCAAAGAACTCAGAGACAAACTCCTGTTTACCATCGGGATGTTGATGATCTTCCGTTTGGGTTCATTTGTGGTTCTTCCGGGTGTGAATCCTAAGGGCATTGACAGTGGTTCGACTACGGCTACTGACTTGTTGGGTCTGATCAACAACTTTACAGGTGGTGCTTTTAACCAGGCATCCATTTTTGCATTGGGTATCATGCCTTATATCACGGCTTCCATTATCATACAGTTACTTGGATTTGCCGTACCTTATTTCCAAAGACTACAGACCCGTGAAGGCGAATCGGGTAGGAAGAAGCTCAACCAAATCATGAGAATCCTCACAGTGGCCATTACCCTTGTTCAGGGAGGTGGTTATCTGACTTACCTGATTTCCAAGGAAGGAGCTTTATTGCCGGGTATCTCTCATGGGTTATTTTACATAGTAGGAATCATTGTGCTTGCTGCAGGAACTATCTTTGCGATGTGGCTTGGTGAGCGAATCAATGAAAGAGGTATAGGTAATGGAACTTCTTTGATTATCATGACCGGGATCATGTCAAGACTACCCAATGCTTTGATCGCTGAATTTCAGGCTAAAATCGGAGGACAGGGTGGAGGACTTGTTGGTTTCATTTTCGAAATTGTTTTCCTATTGGCAGTAATCATGGGTGTAATTATGCTTGTACAGGGTGTACGTCGTATTCCTGTACAATTTGCGAAGCGTATGGTTGGTCGCGACTCTGCTACAATGCCAGCTGCAGGTAACCGTGATTATATTCCTTTGAAAGTAAATACAGCTGGTGTAATGCCAATCATCTTTGCGCAGGCTTTGATGTTTTTACCTGCTACTATTGCACAATTTGCAGGAGGCGACAGTGTAGCAGCAAGTCCGGTTTTGAGGGCGTTGCAGGATTTTACATCAGTGCCATATAATGTTATCTATTTTATTTTGGTGTTGGTATTTACCTATGTATACACTGCTTTGGTCGTTAATCCTCAGAACTATGCAGAGTACTTACAACGTCAGAATGCCTTTATTCCTGGTGTAAAACCAGGTGAGAGTACTGAGCACTACATCGACAACATCACAACCAGAATAACGCTTCCTGGTGGTATATTCCTTGCATTGGTATCTATCTTACCTGCATTTGCGAAAGTTTTGGGAATCAATAATGCTTTTGCAGCATTCTTTGGAGGAACTTCCTTGTTGATTTTTGTAGGTGTAATTCTGGATACCCTTCAGCAAATTGAAAGTCACCTTCTTATGCAGAAGTATGATGGATTGATTAAAGCTGGTAAGATTCAGGGTCGGTCCCAGAGCGGATTACAACAGATTGGCGGTTTTTAAGAGAAACTGATAAAGCGTTCTTTGTTTCTATATCGCATCGCAAATGCTTTAGCATAACTATGTTTTTTAAGAGAACAGCAAGAAGAGAAGTCTACTACAAAACTGACGATGAGGTTGAAGCGATTCGCAAGAGTTGTTTGATGGTTTGTGGAACACTGGCACATGTTGCAAGTTTAATCAAGCCGGGTGTTACAGGGAATCAGATAAACACGGCAGCTGAAGCATACATACAGGATCTGAAGGCGATACCTTCTTTTAAAAACTACAACGGTTTTCCTGCAGCTTTATGTGTTTCGGTGAATGAGCAGGTTGTACATGGTTTTCCTACTGATTATTCTTTTAAAGACGGCGACATCGTTTCAGTAGATTGTGGAGTTCTGTACGATGGTTTTCATGGAGATGCAGCTTATACCTTTGCTATTGGAGAAGTTAATGCTGATACAATGCGGCTGTTAAAGGTGACGAAAGAGTCACTTTACAAAGGAATTGAAAATGCTGTTGAGGGGAAGAGGATAGGTGATGTGTCGTTTGCCATTGAAGACTACTGTAAAAGGTATCATTTTGGCGTCGTAAGAGAGTTGACAGGACATGGAATAGGCAGAAATCTGCATGAAGAACCTGAGGTTCCAAACTATGGAAGACGAGGTTCAGGAATGGTTTTGAAGTCTGGTTTGGTCATTGCAATAGAGCCTATGATTACGCTCGGAAAACGGGATATAGCGACACTTAGTGATAACTGGGTTGGGTTAGGTTCAAAAGGGGAGGCATCATGGGGGGGAAAGAGAGATACGTTAAGGCATTTTATACCTACAGGCAAAAAGAAGAAGCTGTAATCCTCCCAAAATGGATTGACTTTGTAGAGAAGGATTGGGCATTCGTTCCGTGCCATTGTAATTAAACATGAATGAAGAAAGCCGTAGTGAGGAAAGCAAGC
>Ga0255288_1000098_pt1 | contig 10076 bp, 7 predicted proteins | sample AtltaT_38_FD_183682 | JGI IMG/M metagenome (GOLD analysis project Ga0255288, IMG submission 183682) | Metatranscriptome of freshwater microbial communities from Altamaha River, Georgia, United States - Atl_UVDOM_RepA_8d (Metagenome... | ecosystem: Environmental > Aquatic > Freshwater > River...
CGGCGGCGTACTACGTTGACCAGATCAATCATCATGGCCGTGGTGGCTTCCTGTGGCAGAAACTGCGGGAACCCCGCAGCTACGACTACAAGAAGGTCGAAACCAAGGGCTTTGACGAACGGCTGAAGATGCCCCGGTTCCCGTTCACTGAAGCCGACATCGAAGCGGTTGCCACGTTCGTGCTGGGCCTCACCGCCGAGCCCCCGGCCCGCGAATTTGTCTACCAGCCCAAGGGAGCCGACAAGGCCCGCATCGAGGGCGAGAAGCTCATTACCAAGTTCAACTGCTCGGGTTGCCACATGCTGGAACTGCCCGAGATCACCTACGCCGCCAATGCTGGTGAGTTCCGCCTCGATCTGACCGACGAGCAGAAAGAAAAGCTGGCGGCTGGAGAGGCGGTGAGTGTCACCGGGGAGAGCCGGTGGAACGCCCTGAAGGAATACCTCGACGGGACACCCAGCCGGATTTATGCCCGCGAGATGGATCCTGCGGATCTGGCCACCGCCGATCTGGCGAAGCTGGAATCGATCACCAAGGGAATCAAGGCGGCGGAAAGTTCGAAGCCCGCCGTTCATATCCCGACGGAGACGCTCCTGGCATTGCACGACCGGTTGCGGGCTGCGGTTCCGGATGCGGGAGTCGAAGCGTTTTACAAGCGGTTCTTGCCGTTCCTCGAGACGCTGGCCGTTGTCGAAAGCACTCCTGTGGATCATCCCCAGGCCTTCGACGCCCTGATGAAGCTGAAGCCTCCGGCAGCCGGCCTGGTGGGACCGGGCAAGACCCCGGCCGAGGTGCTGGTGAAGTTCAAGGCTCTGGTCAATTCGGTTCCCGATCCGGAAGACGACCCGGCTGACCAGGAATACGGTTACGACCTGTGGGAGACCCTGCAGGTTGGCAACAAGGTCCAGGTCCCCAGCAGTCGTATGCTGGTCCCGGCCCTGAAGCAGGTCGCGGCCACGAAGGGCCGGGGTGGTGAGTTTGCCGAGTGGCTGACGAATCACTCGATGTCCAACGACCGTGGTCTCGACCGGTCGAAGGCCCGCCAGATGGCTCCTCCCCCGCTCTACAAGGAGGGGGTGAAGGTCCAGACACCGTGGCTGTTCTCGTTCCTGAAGAATCCAGGCAAGATCCGGTACACGCCGCTGCTGCGAATGCCCCAGTTCTCGCTGAGTGACGAAGAGGCCCAGACCCTGGCGAATTACTTTGCCGCGGTGGATGGGAGTCCCTTCCCCTATCAGCCGATTCCCCAGCGGGACCCGGCCTACCTGGAGAAGATGGAGTCGGCCCACGCCAACTACCTGAAGCAGAGCTGGGATCTGGTGACGATGGCTCCCCCAACGGGGTTGTGTGCCGGCTGTCACTCGGTGGGCGGACGCGAGTTTGTCGCCGGCGATCCGACGAAGGTCGTGCGGGGACCGAACCTGGACGGTGTCTACAACCGGTTGCAGCCCGACTGGGTGGAACTGTGGGTCTACAACCCCAAGTGGATCACCCCGTACACCTCGATGCCCCAGAACTTCCCGGCTGGCAAGCAGCAGTTCACCGAACTGTTTGGTGGTGACGGCCAGCTGCAGTCGGTTGCGTCGCGGGATGCCCTGATGAATTACCTGCGGATGCTCGAGAAGACCGGCAAGCCGTCAGCGACACCAGCCGCGGCCCCGGCTGCCGCTGCCGCTGCCGCCCCCCCGGCTGCCGAGCCCGCCAAGGTGGAGGAAACGAAGTGAGTCCTGTGTCGAACTGGATTGGACGTCTGTCGCGAGCCGGGCTGGGCCTGGCGTGTGTGACCCTGCTGACCGGCTGCCCTGAGCTGCACCACGTTGAGGTGCGCATGAAGGCTGGCAGCAATGCGGCAGCCGAGGGATCGGGCGAAGGTGCGGCGGCCGCGACCGTGGCCGGTTACGGCAACCTGCACGGTGTCATCTCCTTGGAAGGGGATGTTCCCACGGTCAAGAAGCTGTTCTCGGCCGGGGATGCCTCGGTGAAGGATTCCGCGATCTGTGCCGTGGGAGACGTCATCGACGAGGCCCTGGTGGTCAATGCGGCCAACAAGGGAATCGCGAATGCGGTGATCTTCCTCGAGAAGGCTCCAGCGGCGATCAAGCCCGAGTTGGCGGCTCCTCCGAAGGAACCGGCGATTTTCGACCAGAAGGCCTGCCGGTTCTTCCCGCGGGTGGTCGCCTTCCGCATCGGCCAGCCGCTGATGGTCCTTTCGGATGATCCGATTCCCCACAACACCCACACCGATCCCAAGCGGAATTCGACGTTCAACCAGACGATTTCGCCGAACGACCGCAAGGGGGTCGAATGCCGGTACACCAAGCCGGAAGCGACCCCTGTGAAGGTGGTCTGCGACTATCACGCCTGGATGAAGGCGTATCACTTCCCGGTTGATCACCCGTATTTCGCGGTGACCGACGCTGACGGAAAGTTCAAGATTGACGGCCTCCCCGCCGGGAAGCACACGTTCAACGTGTGGCACGAGTCGGCTTCGGGTGGTTTCCTCGAGCGGAAGATCGTGGTTGAGATTGCGGTCGACGGCGACACGGAGAAGAATTTGAGCTACGCCCCCGCAAAGTTCGCGGCGGTTCCGGCTCCTTTGCCTGCGGTGGCCTACGACCGGCTCCGCCGGGGGGGAGAAATCCAAGTGACACAACGGGAGAAGCAGTGATGTCTCTGAATTCCAAGAGTTTCTGGCGCACCGCCGCCTGGATGGGCTGTTACAGCCTGTTCCTGGCGGGTGCCGTTTCGTTTGTTCTCACTCCGCCGAAGTCGGCCGAAGCCCAAGGGCTGCATCCGGTGCAGACCGCGGCGGCCACCCAGGTGGTCGCACCGGCCCTCGCGGAAGCGGCTGTCGCGTTTGCCGACGGTGGCAAGGTGACTGGCAGTGTGACTTTCAGCGACGATTTCAAGGCCCTCGCCCCCCTGGTGGCGAAGGGGCAGGCGACCAAGGACCCGGCGGTCTGTGGTGCCAACGAAGAGATCGCCAATGAAGAGCTGGTGGTGAATCCCGAGAACAAGGGCATCGCCAATGTGTTCGTGTTCCTGCCGAAGGCCCCCTCCGGCTTCAAGGCTGGCAAACCCGACAAGGAACTCGTCTTCGACCAGAAGAACTGCCGGTTCCTGCCGCACGGCCTGTGCATTCAGGCGGGGCAGTCGGTCAAGGTGCTGTCGGACGACTCGGTTCCCCACAACACCCATACCTTCCCCCTGCGGAACGCCGGCTTCAACCAGACGGTCTCCCCGAACGACCGGAAGGGGATCGACCTGAAGTACACGAAGGCCGAGAAACTGCCGATCGAGGTGAAGTGCGACTTTCACACCTGGATGAAGGCGTACCACCTGATCCTCGACCATCCGTTCATGGCCGTCTCGGACGCCAACGGCAAGTTCGAGATTGATGGCCTCCCCGCCGGGAAGCATGAGTTCACCGTCTGGCACGAGAAGAAGGGTTATCTCGACAAGAAGCTGGTCGTCGAAGTGAAGGCTGGCGAGAGCAAGGCGGTTGACCTGAAGTACGGTGCGAAGCAGTTTGCGACGTTCGAGGGGCCCCGCCCCAAGACCACCGTTGTTTCGCTGACGAAGTAGTGTCGTGTTGAGTTTGCCCCCCGGAGGCCAATTGCCTCCGGGGGGCGCTTCCTGCCTGTTCCACCCGGACCGATTCCATCCGGAAGGTTACTGACGTGCGGTTTCCCAGCCTGTCACTCGCTGTCTGTGGTCTGTCTCTCGCCCTGGCGGGATGCGGCCAACCCCCCGAACCGAAGTTCGCCCTCAATGCCAAGACGGCGGCACTCACGCCGCCGGCTCAGCAATTGATCACCGAGGCGCTGGTCGAAAACTTCGGCACCCCCAACAACCTGGTCGCCTGGCAGGAACTGCCGATCGACTACGGCAAGGGAAATCCCGCTGCCGACGCGGAACACCGCCAGCATGACGGGTGGCGGCTGAAAGACGGACGGGACCTGTACATGGTCCACTGCCTGCACTGCCACGGCGTCGCCGGCGACGGCAACGGCTCAACGGCGCGGTTTCTCAATCCCCGGCCCCGCGACTACCGGCAGGGCAAGTTCAAGTTCAAGTCGACCGCCGGCGGTACACGCCCCACGCACGACGACTTGATGCGGATTCTTGAAGAGGGAATCCCCGGCACCTACATGCCCTCGTTTGTGCTGTTGGGCAAGGAGCAGCTCGGCCTGATCGTCGACTATGTCCGCTGGCTGAGCATGCGGGGTGAAGTGGAAGAGGCTCTCGCGATTGAACTCGCCCAGGTCGGTCTGAAAAGTTCCGATCTGGAGCGGACCTGGCGTGAGAAGAAGGCCGAAGACAAGGCGATCACGCTCGATGCAGTCCGCGACGAACTGCTGGCCGAGGTGAAGTCGGCCTGGACCGAAACAGTCGCGGAGAAGGCCAAGGACGTGGTCGACTTCTGGAACGAAGCCAACAACCCCGAGAATCTCGTGGTTCCGCAAGAGAAGCGAACGGCTTCCGACGCCGAGTCGATCGCCCGCGGCCGTGCCCTGTATCTCTCCAAGGAGAACAAGTGCAGCGATTGCCATGGCCCTGCCGGCCGTGGTGATGGGCCCCAGACCGAACAGTTCGCGGCCATCGACGGTGCCAGCCCGGCCCGTAACTATGATGAGCCTGGGCTGCGGGACGCCTGGGGGAATGTGATCATGCCCCGTAACCTGACCCGCGGCGTCTACCGCTTCGGTCGGCGTCCGCTGGATCTCTACCGCCGTGTGCACCAGGGGATCAACGGAACCCCGATGCCCGGCTTCGGCAAGACCCTCAAAGATGAGCAGATCTGGGACATCGTCAACTACGTGTTGTCGATCCCCTACCAGGAAGGGACGGCTCCCGCTGCCGAAGATGTGGCGGGGGGCGAGGCTCTTCCAGAAACCGCGAGCCGGTAGGTGCCGGTCTTTCCGGACCGGTCCTTCCCAGTGAACACTTCGCTCCAGCCTGACTGAGCAGAGGTTGATCCCGTGAATCGTCTGTGGTGTGTGTTTTTCAGCGTGGCGGCCATCCTGGCCGTCGTTTTCTTCTACATTGGCCCGGCCATGGGCTGGTGGTTCCCGGGCGTCGCCGCGTCTCCACTGGGGCAGCAGATCGACGACCTGTTCTACCTGATCCTGGCGATCACCGGTGTGACCTTCATTGGGGTTCACCTCGTGCTGGGCTACATCCTGTGGCGGTTCGGAGCGGTTCCCGGCAAGAAGTCGATGTACCAGCACGGCAGCCACACGCTTGAAGTAGTGTGGAGCATCGTGCCAGCCGGGATCCTGCTGTTCATCGCCCTCTACCAGATGGATGTCTGGGCGGCCTACCGCATGAAGTCGCGGTTTGACCAGGACGCTCTGGCGAATCCGCTCGCCGAGGTGACTGCCCGCCAGTTCGAATGGCGCATTCGTTACCCGGCCCCCGGGAAGGTTCTTCAGGAAACGCCTCAGCCCGACGACCTGTACACTGTCAACGATCTGCACGCACCCGCCGGCAAGCCGGTGGTGATCAAGCTGCGCAGCGAAGACGTGCTGCACTCGTTCTTCCTGCCCCATCTGCGGGTGAAGCAGGACGCGGTTCCCGGGCTGGTGATTCCAGTCTGGTTCCACGCCAACGAGCCCAGGGAGTATGACCTCGTGTGTGCCGAACTGTGCGGCTGGGGTCACTACAAGATGCGGGGGCAGTTAACGGCCCAGTCGCAGGGCGATTTCGACGCCTACCTTAAGAAGTTGCAGCAGTCACAGAACGAAGACGGCTACCGCGAAGCGGCCGCCGAGTAACAAACCAACGTGTAGGCCGGTTCCTTCCGGGACTGGCCTGAGTGGGGCGCCCGTGCCGGGCGTTTCCGTGACGAAGTTCCAGTCACGACAACTGATCGAGGACGAGTTGTGAGCACACTGACACCTACCACCGGAACCCTCCCCGGGCACGGGCACGATGATGGCCACGGCCATCATGCTCACCACGAGCAGGGCTTCATCAGCAAGTACATCTTCTCGACCGATCACAAGGTGATCGGGATCCAGTTCCTCATCACCACGCTGCTGATGCTGATGGTGGGTGGGGCCCTGGCACTCGGGGTGCGATGGCAGCTGGCCTTCCCGTGGCGCGAACTGCCAATCTTCGGCCGGCTGATTTTCGGTGGGCAGGGGGCCGGGATTTCTCCCGAGTTCTACACCATGCTCTTTACGATGCACGCCACCGTGATGATCTTTCTCGTGATCATCCCGATTCTGGCCGGCGCGTTCGGCAACTTCCTGATCCCTCTGCAGATCGGGGCCGATGACATGGCCTTCCCGGTGCTCAACATGCTGAGCTACTGGTTCATGTGGCCGGCGATCTTCCTGTTCGGTGCCAGCTTCTTCGTCGAAGGGGGTGCGGCTTCGGGCGGATGGACTTCGTATCCTCCCCTGTCAGCCATCCAGTCTTCGGCCCCTGCCTCGGGAATGGGCCAGACTCTCTGGCTGCTCGCCGTCACGTGCGTCGGCGTCTCTTCGATGATGGGCTCGGTCAACTACATGACCACGATCATCAACATGCGGGCCCCGGGGATGACCCTGTTCCGGATGCCCCTCACGATCTGGGCGATGTTCATCACCGCCATCCTCCAGGCCTTCGCCCTGCCGGTTCTGACCGCTGCCGGGTTCATGCTGGTGTTCGACCGAACCCTGGGTACGACCTTCTTCGTGCCCGGCGGACTGGTTGTCAACAACGCCCCCGCGACGGTCGGTGGCGGTCAGGCGCTGCTCTGGCAGCACCTCTTCTGGTTCTATTCGCACCCTGCCGTGTACATCATGCTACTCCCCGCGATGGGCATGGTGTCTGACATTCTCAGCTGCTTCAGCCGCAAGCCGGTCTTCGGCTACCGCCCGATGGTCTACTCGATGGCGGCCATCGCCGGGCTGGGCTTCATCGTGTGGGGCCACCACATGTTCACCAGCGGCATGAACCCGGCCCTGGGGATGACCTTCATGGTTTCGACCATGATGATCGCCCTCCCCTCAGCCGTGAAAACGTTCAACTGGCTGGGAACAATGTGGGGGGGGAACATCCAGTTCACGACCCCCATGATCAACGCGGTCGCTTTCGTGTCGATGTTCGTTGTCGGCGGTCTGTCGGGGATCTGGATGGCGTCGGTTCCGACCGATATCTACTTCCACGACACGTATTATATCGTCGCCCACTTCCACTATGTGCTCTTCGGAGCGACCCTGTTCGGCGTCTTCGGTGGGATCCATTTCTGGTTCCCGAAGATGTTCGGCCGGATGATGAGCGAGAAGCTCGGCAAGCTGCACTTCGTGCTGACCTTCATCGGATTCAACGGCACGTTCTTCCCGATGCACCTGCTGGGGATCGCCGGCTTCCCCCGTCGTCTCGCCGACCCGTACCAGTACCCGGTCTTCGAACATCTCCGCCCGCTGAACCAGGGGATGACCTACTTCGCGATCCTGATGGGATTCTCCCAGTTCATCCTGCTGTTCAACTTCTTCTACAGCATGTTCCGCGGGAAGAAGGTCGGCAAGAACCCGTGGAATGCCAACGGACTCGAATGGACGGCTCCTTCGCCTCCAGGCCACGGCAACTTCACGTCGGTCCCGGTCGTCTACCGCGGTCCGTACGAGTACAGCTCGCCGCTGGTCGAGGAAGACTACCTGCTGCAGACGACGTATCTCCCGAATGAAGATCGGCACGTCGATGCCGAAGACCTCGCCCACGAGCACTAACCCAGAACCTGAAAAGGCCGTTGCGGTGTCTGTTTCTGCCTCTCGCACCCGTTGGACGCACATCGTCGCCGTTTGCACGGCTCTGACGGCGCTTGCGCCCATCGTGATGGGAGCCCAGACGACCACGACCAACGCCGGGATGGCCTTTCCCGACTGGCCGACATCCGATGGCCATGGGATGCTGACCTATCCCTGGCTCTCTTCGACCGGTGCCAAGTTCCTGGAACATGGGCATCGTCTGGGGGGAGCGCTGATTGGGCTGGCCAGTGTCGTCTTGATGCTGGTGTTGCAGTGGTGTGAGGATCGGCGGTGGGTCCGCCGGCTGGGCTATGTGGTATTGCTGGCGGTCATCCTCCAGGGATTGCTGGGGGGCCAGCGTGTCGTTCGTGACGCTCTCAACTCGCGGGGACTGGCCTTTGTGCACGGCTCGACCGCGGCACTCGTGTTCGCCCTGATGTGTGGGGTGGCCGTGGTCACCAGTCGCCGCTGGCATCTGGCCGGCGACGATGCCCCTGTCGATGATTCCAACCCGGGAATTCCCTCCCCCTTCGTCGCCTGGCTTGCCGGGGGAACGTGGATCGCCGTCTACGTCCAATACGTGCTGGGGGGACTGGTTCGTCACCAGGGTCAGGCCCTGATCGAACATCTTGTGTTTGCGTTTGTCGCCGGTCTCCTGGTGGTCATGCTGGGAGTGACGGCAGCTGCTTCGGGGCATCGCTGGCTGCGTGGTCCCTCGCTGGCGGCCGGCGTTGTGATGTTGTTGCAACTTGCCCTGGGGGCGGGAGCATGGATCACGAAGTTTGGGTTCAATGACCGGGTGGCGGTCGCCGGCTCCACCGAGCAAGTGGCCTTCCGGACGCTCCATGTCCTCAATGGGATGGCGTTGTTCGCCACCGTCACCGTGCTCGCGCTGCGGGTCTTTCGCCTGCGGTGGGTCGCCCGAAAGTCAGGGACACTCAGTTGGGCCTCTGGAACCGACGCGGCACCGAATCCCCGCCCGAGCACAGTGGTCACCCGGGGAGGTGTGGCATGAGTACGGTCTCGGCCCCTCCGACTCTCGTTCCCGGATCGCTGGCCTCTCCCGAACTAGGACCCCCGACCGGTGCTTTGCCGGCCGAAGATCAGGCTCTGCCTCTCAGCCGGCGGATTGGTGACTTCGTCGTCCTGGGGAAACCCCGGATCGCGGTGATGTCGCTGCTGGTCGTGGCGGCTGGTTACTTCCTGGGACTGGCCGATGGCTACCAGGCGGCGCCACTGCTGCCCGCTCTGGGGGGAATTGGGCTGGTCGCGGTGGCATCGAGCGCGCTGAACCAGGTGCTGGAACGCCGGACGGACGCCCTGATGCGGCGCACGTCGCGTCGTCCCCTTCCGGCCGGCCGCCTGGGCACCTGGGAGGCCACCCTGTTTGGCGTGACGACGGCCACTCTCGGACTTGCCTGGCTGCTGGCTGCCACCAATGTGCCAACGGCGGTGTGGTCGGCAGTGACACTGGTGCTGTATGTCTTCGTTTACACCCCGCTGAAGCGTCAATTGCCCTTGGCGACGACGATTGGTGCGGTGCCAGGTGCGATGCCCGTCGTGCTGGGTTGGCTGGCGGCGGGCCGGGAACTCGACAGTTCGGCCTTCTCGCTGTTCGCCATCCAGTTTCTGTGGCAGTTCCCCCACTTCCTGGCCATCGCCTGGATTTACCGGGAGGACTATGCCCGGGCGGGATTGAAGATGCTTCCCACCCGGCATGAGATTCCGCGGGTGACCGGAACGATGGCCCTGGCGTATGCCGTGGCTCTGGTTCCACTCAGCCTGCTACCCTCGTGGTTTGGGCTGGCCGGTCGCCTGTACCTCGTGGGTGCCCTGGCGTTGAGCCTGTGGTACCTGTGGGCCTCGCTGCGATTCGCCCTCGCGGAAGATCGCGACACCGCCCGCAGCCTGCTGCGCACCTCACTGGTCTATCTGCCGGTGCTGCTGGCACTGCTGGTCTGGGACCATTACCAACTGCTTTCGTGAGTGGCCTCGCCTCTCCTGAACCGATTTCCTGACACGTTGATCTGACCATGACGCACGGCACTCACTCCCCAGGCCACGCCCCGACGCTGAAGATGGGTGTGCCCATTCCCAACGGCAAGCTGGGAATGTGGCTGTTCCTGGGCACGGAAATCATGTTCTTCACCGCGTTCATCGGCACTTACATCGTGCTGCGGTGGGGTTCACCCGGATGGCCGACCGATCCGAACGTTACGCATATCCGCGTGGCCCTGGGTGCCATTAACACCTTCGTGCTGATCTGCTCCAGCGTTTCGGTGGTGCTGGCGCATGAGGCGATGAGCCTGAAGAATTACCAAAAAGCGACAAAGTTTC
>Ga0255288_1000104_pt1 | contig 9987 bp, 19 predicted proteins | sample AtltaT_38_FD_183682 | JGI IMG/M metagenome (GOLD analysis project Ga0255288, IMG submission 183682) | Metatranscriptome of freshwater microbial communities from Altamaha River, Georgia, United States - Atl_UVDOM_RepA_8d (Metagenome... | ecosystem: Environmental > Aquatic > Freshwater > River...
AGATAGAAATTAATTGAGGTAATAATTTCGGTATCTGTATGTGGAGGTATTTTACAATTAATTGTCATTACTGTCAAGTGAAAATCTTTCCAGTATCTTTCAGGCAACACACCGTAAATCTTTCTAGGTTCTGGTGTCCATATCTTTTTATAATCTATACCTTTACCATCTTCACCTTTAAAATCTTTTAGTTGGTCAATAACGGCAAAAAGTGGTTTCTCAAATGTGCTTTCCAATTTAGTGAACATTATTTCCACTCTTTAATCTTTGCCATACGACCACCCCAAGATTTCAAAATGACCGTATTTTGTGCGTTCTTGTCTACCACTTTTCTGAGGTCAGTAGACAATGAGATACGTAAGTCATCGGACTTATTTTCTTCAACACCATGCAACACATAAGAAGGAAAGAAAATCAAACGACCTTCTACTGGTTTATATCTACGTTCTTTTAGTTGTGGTGTTCCACTCAAAGAAATATTTAACCAATCAATTGCATGTGACGAATCAAACAATACAAGGTCACCACACCCTTCTTTTGCTTTGATGTAGTAAGTTGCAGCAATAGCCGATTCGGTGTGTCCATGAACTTCCAGTTTCTCTCCTGGTTCACGCACATTCACCCAACCCATAAAGTGTTCGCAACCACGAATGTTCAACATCCTAAGTTGTGGAATATTTTGCACAATCTTCTTGGTTACAATGTCTATAATTTCTTGTTTTAGTATATCTAGATTGGGACGGCTGTAATCCCATATACTGTTTTTTGGGTCTTTGTCTTTACCCAATACGATATCTTTACCGATACCATAAATTTCATCCAATAGTGTTTCGTTGAATTGCTCATCGAATCTTGTTTGCACTTCCCATATTGGACTTTGCCAGAATAAATTTTGTGCATTTTGAAACCAATGATAACGGTCTCTATCTTCTTTTGTCATAGCAGAATTCATCACCATAATAACACCTCAATCAATTTTGTTTTTCGAACCAGTCCTTATATTGTTTCAAATATTCCAACTTCAATTCATGTTCTTCATCGGTTAAATCTTCATCTTTTGGTTGTGAAACATAATTATCAAATTCTTCCGGTGGTGTTCTAATGTCCGTTTTCTTTACCCACCCAGCCTCAGTTGTGTGTTCCATATTTGAATCAAATAGAACAGTTAATATGTCTTTATATTTCCAAGACATTTCAAAATATTTGTCTCTTTCCGCTGGTGTTAGATTCAATACATTTTTATAATATGTTGATTTCATAAATGTTGCAATCACACGTGGTTCAAAAATGATTGAATCACCATCATGTGTTTTGATAGTCTCCATTTGAGTCATTCCATATCGTTTCATCTTTTATCCAACCATTCTTCATATGCTTTAACTTCATGATTATCAACACCTTCTCTCAACAATTTTGGTAAAAGAATGGTTGATTTTACTAATCCATCACCATAAACTTTAGTCAATACATCTTCATAATCTGTAAACATCTCATATAATTGTTCTCTCACTTCTTGTGGAGAATCATAAAATGCTGCACGACAATTCGTATTAAAATAATGTGTCATGTGTTCATAAGGATATTTCGAACTGTCATCAATAAGAACCCTTACGGGTCTTTTATAAGAATATGTTGGCATTATGCAGTTTCCTTTTTAGGAATAACCTTTTCAATCAAACGACCCAATTCAGCAACAGTTTTAAACATCACAAAAATTGCTACAAGTGCTGCACCTTTAATAAAACCAGGTTCTTTCTTACTTGGTCCAAACCAACGTTGCCATACACCGACAACCTTACAAATAGGAATACCAAATCCCATAATCATCTTGCCTGTTAGGCTGCCTGTTTCTTTTTCACCCATGATATAGGCCATTTCTTCAGCCCAAGGTGTTGCAATATCGTATGCCCACGTAGTGGACCATTTCTTTGCAGCAGCACTAAATTCTTCATCGGACATCCAAGGCATCATCTTAGGACCTTTGCCTTCCATCCAATCAACAACGATTTCTGCCCATGCACGATAACCATTGTAAATGTCTGGATTGGTTTCAATTAAACGTTGGCCAAAGGCTTGGTCTGCTTCAAAAATACCACGTTTCATTAAACCTAATTCAAACAACTTTGTGCAAATAATCTTTGAACAGTTACAATTATATGTAAAACAGTTTGCGTTACTCAAACAATTATAAACGGGATTAGTAGCATTCTGACAATCACCTGTTTGTAACCATTTTTGTGTATCACAGTTCCAACAGTTAATTGCTGTGCAATTGTTATCCGCCTTACATTGGATATTTCCAGCTGGGTTTGGACTACAATTACAGTTTGATGTATTGGCGTTGTTACAATTACCAGCTGTATTTTGTAAATAGTATTTCAAACCACCAAAACCGTTTAGGTTTGGTGTGCCTGGTCTTATTGCGGGTTTAATATATCCATTAAGGAAGTTTAGGTCGGTAGTTGTATTTGTTCTACCTATTTCCGAATTAATATTTGATACACCGATTGTTGAACCTGATGATGGTAATGTCATTTTTATATCTCTTTGAAAAAATACTACTATTATTTAGGTTTCTAACCTAGATTTACCATACACTGGAACATCATCTAATTGACCAACAATTTCTTTAACCACCTTGATTGGTATAATTTTTTTGCGAGAAGCATCTTCTTTGTGTTCGAAGATTGTTCCAAAAATGTCTTGTCTTTCAAGTGGTAAAGTGTCACTCTTAATTAGTGTTGGTATATAACCATTTGTCATTACTGTAAATCCTGCTGCAAACAAAGCAACATTATCTGAATATGCGTTTGCACATGAAATATCCCAAAACTTTCCGTCTAAGAACATGCAAGCACCTTTACAAACATGCAATACAGGACACTCCGAACATTCTTTACGATTGGACCAATGTGTTACAGACTTTAATTCAACTCTATCATAATCATCTAAGTTGCCGCCATAATGTGATTCACCGTTTTTAGATGTTTCAGCAGCACTTACGTTTTGACAAGTTATAACATTTCCACGTAGGTCAACTGACAATGTTTGTTCATCATCCATACCACATTTCTGGCCTAAGAATTTGGCTTCTCTGTGGTTGAGAACACTATTTACGAATTCATCAATTTTTCCTAGTTGTGCTCTGAATCCAATTTTACCCTCAGATGCATACAGTTCACCAAATGCACGTTGACGGAAGGCAAAATGTTCTTCTTTTGTGATTAATGAATTGACAATGCCTTCTTCATCATATGCATCAACCATTGAACCTTCACCAAGAATAACATTTTCATCACCTGTTAAGTTTACAAACCAATCATAGATTTCTTTTCTACTTTGGTTTTTGGCATTCAACATTGAGTTAAAACTGATGCTTTTACCCAATCTAGTCTGCATACGATAGAAGTTTAAAATTCTTTCTTTGACTTCAGGATCATCGAAAGGATCTGGACCACGAACAAATTGACCTGGACCGTCATGTGAAATTGACACGGCAAAATCCATCATCATTAACCAATCAATGATTTCATCAGTTAGAATAGAACCATTGGTGATGATACTGAATATCGGTTTTGTTTTCCAAGAATCGAATTTCTCCGCAATAGCTTCTGCCAATGGTTTTAATGTTTTCCAATAAACGAGTGGTTCACCACCCCAAAATTCAATACGCAAACCAACTTCTTCATCAAAATGAAGTGTTTCCAACTTTTGCATGAAAGAATCAATATCTTTCTTAGAAGTTTCTGGTTGACGTTCAACGAACTTCTGAGAACAGTAGTCACAAGTATAATTGCAACTCAGTCCAAGTTGGATTTTCAAGTGTGTAATAAATTTGGACTTTTTTAGTGGTCTATCTTTATCGAATGGTTTGTAAGGTTGTAGTAAGACTTTTTCTCTTTGATCCTCTGGATATTCAAAAACATTGCCTTCTGCATCTTTCAATACATTTGCCATGTTGTCATAAAAGAACGTCTTTTTGTCACCATCTTCAAACCTTGTGGCTTCAATCTCAAAAATCATGGGGTATCCTCTTTATTGTTAACCTAATATTTATTTCACTATTATATTCAATATCCAAGTTCTTCGCAAGCCACAATCCATTGTTTTACCAAACTGGAACGAACAATATCATCTGGTGTGAAGTATATTTCCTGAAAGGACGGCATTCTTCTGGCCACTTCCAAGAAACTGTGGAATGCTGTCTGGTCTTTGTTACTCTTAATTAAATCTGTTTGTTTAAAGTCACCTGAGAAGATGATTTTTGAACGGTGTCCAACTCTGGTAATGATTGTGTTGACTTCCGACCAATTAAGATTCTGATTTTCATCCACAATGATAATAGCATCATCAATAGAAATACCACGTATAGCAGTAGTGGAAATAAACCTGACATATCCTTGTTCCTTCAATCTGTCCCATGCATCATTGCGACCAAATAATGTGGAAGCAATTTCTTTGTATGGTAACTCATAGATTTCTTGTTTCTCATTCAAATCACCTGGTAAAAAACCAACATCACGTAGCTGCACCAAAGACCTAACAACCACCACTTGCTTGAATGAGTTTGATTTGTCCAAAACTTCCTCAAGCGCTTTGTAGAGTGCCAAAAAAGTTTTGCCTACTCCAGGACTGCCGAATAGTCCCATGAAGTAGGCACCGCCTTTATACATTTCAAAGAAGATTCTTTGATTTTCAGTTAATGGTTCAAAAGTTTTTAAGTGGTCTGGTTTTATTTTTAATGAATTGTTGATTACTGGTTGATGTTTTGTTTTGTGTTCATCATCCCATTCGGACTGCTTTGCTGTTGTTTTTCTGGTAACCATCAATTCTCCTCTGTAATAATGCAGAAACCTTTACTTTATTTTCGGGTTTCTTCCTTTTTTTATTATTTGTTTTTTTGACCTGAGGTTTCTCCTCAGTTTTCTTTTTAGGTAGAAAAAGTGCTGGTATCTGAGCCATTACCACTCTCTTTGCATTTTGGTTTTATGGCCAGTTTTAATTGTATTTCCAGGTATTGATTCTTTCATGCGATTGATGACATACTTTTCGAAAGTGGAGTCAGCCTTACCCGTTCCTGGTGTGTCCATACGCATACCATCGCCGAGACCTGGAATGCCATCGGCTGAAAAGTGTCGTTCTAAGTGTGGGTTTTTTAATTTGAATTCATCATACTCAGCAAGGCGCATTGTATGTTCTTCAATCTCATTTGTGTTTTTATTCAAAAAAGTATAAATCATGCGGGTTGAAACCAATCAGGTGTGTTACGATTTTTCCATTTGGCGAAACGGACTTTTTCCATTATATAGTATTTATGATACGACTTGAGTGAATCATATTTACGACCTGGAACTGGATTGTCCGACAAAACTTTGAGGTCAACAGGCATGGCTGGCGTTGGTGCAAACCATTCGTTACCATAAGGTATATTAAATGGTGGTGAACTTAGGGCTGATTGTAATCTTGCACAAGAATGAATTTTACCATATCGATGTGTGTATTCATCAAGCAGTTCACACCACATTAGAAACAGCCAGCGATAATGTTTCTCATCTTCTCTCACCCAAATAGCTGAAGGGTGGTTGATATGAGTGGCACTATAAAGCACAGCATCACGACTATCTGAAAGAGTATAGCGGGTGTATTGTCGGCCAGTTGTCTCTCGGCGCAAACGTTCAGGTACGCCATCAAGGAACCTATGAGCAGTAGAAAGAAGCTGAGCATATTCAATAATCATTTTAACCACGTGCTTATCACAATGCATTTCAGCACAGGTTTTGGGGTTAGGGTCAAGGTAAAAAATGTTCATGTCACCAATGGCGGATTACGCCAGCAATAATAAAAAGGTTTGTGATGATGTATGATAACACAATAATGGTTCTTAGGCAAGCAATTATATTTGCCTCATGGTCATTATTACCACTTTTGTCACCTAGGGCTTTTGCCCACAGGCGCCACCATTTACTCAGCATATGGTTGTTGAACACGTTGAACATCGGTCCAACCTTGGCGCAATTGGCGAACACCATAGGTGTCATGCTCATGCACGGAATATTGTAGTCCGACCTTCCTTATTGAACCGGTTTCATCAACATGTTCGACCACACGAAATTCGTATGATAATGGTTTTGGAATCATCACAGAAACCTGTGGAACTTCTATTTTAAAAGATCCTCCACTTTGATAAACAGAACCAACCGTATTGTAGTTACCAATGCAAATTTGTGTGTTTAAAGATTCCATAACATCCTCATCAAACCAATAGTATCGATACTTGTCAACAGAATGTAGTTAGCAAGCATACCAAACGACCTACGAGTGAAAGCAGCCCAAGCATACAAGGCACAGCCAGTAATCCAAACAGGATACAAGGCCAACAATGGCGGGTTGGGGACGGTGACTGCCATTGTAATACTACACCCAATACTAATAGCCCAAGCAACAAGCTCAACAATAAAACGAATCCTATCACTGTGCCAATCACTTTTTATCCAATCAAAAGTAGGTTTTAATAATTCATTCATCGTGTGGTACAAAGGTTAGGTATCCATCAGGGTGGAATCCACACCCACGCAGGAACATTGTGAAGTTTTCTAGTATTACATCCAATTCAACAGCATCAAATTCACTTGTTAATTTGTCACCATATGGTGAAACATTACGAGCAGTGAATTCATCGTAAATTGGATGCTGACACACCAATGTGAATTTCATTTTATTCACCAAATTTTGGAATGTCAAATTCTTGTTTATTCTTTTTCTTTTGTGTTTGTTCGGGTTGGAACTCAGCAGTATGTTCTTGTTTTGCTTTAGGGAATCTGCGAGCAATATCTTCTGGCGTTACAGTCTGCATAGCAAACTGTTTGAATAGTTCATAACTATCCGAAACACGCATAGCATTCTTAGAATTCATGCCTGCACCGTCTTGTGTAAACAATGCACATCCACCGGTAGCAAGAGGTGCGATTTCGATAATGTGGTCCAAATTAATAATAACTGGACAACCTTTATCAACCGAATTGACTTCAACAAATAAACTCATAGTGACTCCTTATTTTTTATCACAATCTGCCACACGAACCAAATAAACTGTTTGCTCTGTGTGTGGACGAACAAAGAAACATTCACCTTTAATTGACCATACTAGATGGTTCTGCACACCGTCTTTGAAGTCTTTAAACTCTGGTGTTTTTGTATCCATTGAATAGATTTGATAGATTATAACACAAGCCAAAGCTGTTGTCAACCAGTGGCCAATATTATTCTTGATATATGTTAAAATATTTTTCATAACCATCCTTTTAAATGAAGAACCATGTAAACAATACCACTAAAAAAACCAACAAACAGTAGAGTGAAGGGTAAATTTATTGATTCATCACGGTAATAATCCACGTCATGTTTAATCATGTCACGTTGAGCTAATATCATTGGTGGTGCCTCACGGGAACCACCCAACATGTAAACTGTTTTTTCAGCTTCCTTCAATCTACGTAGTGCTGATATGTAATGTATGAATGATATCATTCTTTTTCTCCATTTGGTCCTGTTTTGTCGAATGCTGTGCCACATTTACCACACCAGAACCAAGTCCAACCCAAACCATTGTCGTGTAATTTACCATGAACATGACCTTCTTTTTCACAATCTTCAATTAATTGACGCCTTGCAGGCCAATAAATGTTTTTGTCATATTCGTTCATGGCCTCGGTCATTTTATTACGGCGTTCTTTGTCTTGTTGCCATCGGCGAGTTGAAATGTCACTCATTTAGCAAGTCACCCTAGTAGGACAATCTGACCGACTACAAACATAACCATATGCTCTACCATCCGAACCAATACCACATGTCTGACAACCCATTGTAGTTTTTTCAACCGTAGGCCATGGCACAGTATTCGGAGCGACCGTTGGCATAGATGGTGGATATGGTGCAGGTCGTGAGGCAAGATGATGCACCAATTCTCTCAGAAAAGCATTCTCTTTGGATAAAGCATCCAATCTAGTTTCTGCAAGTTTAATCTGTTTTTCAAGGTCTTGCAGTTTTTCAATTAGTTCATCTTTCTTAATCATATCAATCCCACAATGTTCTAAAGTATTTACCAAATAGTTTCAAACCGTTGTCGATACGGTCGTTGTGTGCTTTCAAACCTTCACGGTCTAGTTCACCTTCAACTTTCCATTTGACTGTGCGTGATGTTTCACCTTCTTCAAATGGTTGTTTCATATGTTCCCAATCCATTTCAGGTTGAACAATCCAAAATTTTGCTTCATTATCGTCATCACACAATTGTTCGAATGCCCAAATCATTTCATCGAGCACCCATTCATAACGAGCTTCGGCATTACCATCCCATTCCCAAGGATCTTTTGGTAACGCATAGATAGATTGTAGGTGTTTTGGCACATCTTCATCTTCAATGAAACCGTAACCATGTTTGGTTGCCTTGAGTTGTTTCAACATAGGCAGAATGATTGGTGACAATGTGTGGTCCATAGACCATGTGTCCCAATAATCAATCTTCACATAATTAACTTCAGGATGAATTTTGTCCAACACCCATTGAATACCTTTAGAGATAAACATCAAACGGTCGGACACATCATCAACCCACTTTGGTGTATCTACACCACGCATAGGATCCCATCTTTTATTGTATGGGTCACGGCTATACTTAGACCAATCTGTCCAGAAAAAGATATAGTCCAAGAATCGTTGCGGATTGATCCAGTGATATCTTGGTTTGCTTTTGTAAATCTTCATAATTTTAACATTTCTTCCAATGTAAATTGTTTTTGCATATAAGGCGAAACATCATGCAAGACAGAATGTTCCAAATCACCTTGGCGTCTTGGTTTAACATTTACCTTAAAATCACAATTATTGACCTTTTTGAACGTGTCAATAATTTGTTGCACCGTATGTCCTTCACCTGTGCCCAAATTCTCTATCATAAGATTTGAAGGTCTAGTGATAGCAAATCGAATGGCTTTGCACACTTCATATACGTGTATATAATCACGCACGGCGGTGCCATCAGGTGTATTATAGTCATTACCGTATAGATTGAACTCACCTGTATCCCTCGCTTTCATTAAGTTATACATTAACCCATCCTGGTTTGTTGGTTCAAAACCAACACCAGCAGAACCAATAACATTATAGAACCTAAAAACTGTATATGACTTGTTGCTCAAATTACAGTATTCACGAACCATCGCTTCTGTAACTTTTTTGGACATGGCATATGGACTATTGACATTCGCCGCAGCACCAGTTGAAGCAAAAATAAAATTATCAAAACTTACTCTCTCCAAAACATTCAATGTGCCTGCCACGTTTGTTTGAAAGTATCGCATAGGCCATTTCACAGAATCACCAACATTTACTAATGCAGCCAGATGCACCACAGTATCATAGTGTTCCTTCAAACATTCCATACTCAATATGTCTTGCTGAATGAATCTATTGGCATAGGTTTTTTGGCCAATTCTGTCCAAACCAGTTACATCAAAGCCAACACTATCTGCCAAAACGGCACAAAGGTGTCGGCCGATATAACCATTACTTCCCGTTACTAGAATCTTTTTCATCTTCGTATTTAATAGTGTTAATCATTGACATTTTTTGTTTGTTATCCCAAGACTTTAGGTAGTCATTGTCTGTATCAAACAAATTCATATAATCTGTTGCTGATAATTCACGGGTAGAAACAATCACTTCATCTAGGTGTTTTTGTGAAAATTCTTGGAAGTTCTCATTGTATGAACCAGTGGCATTCATTGTCACTTCATCCAAGGCATGAGATTCTTCACGAGCCTCAATCACATAACGCATACGAAACATTGATACAGTTTCAACTAGGTATAATTTCTTTTCCACTTTTTCACTCCAGTTATGTTCACCCCAAAAAGAGTATGAATCACTTTCACCAAAATCTTCTTCCATTAAGGCATGAAGGTCACAATACAGATGGTTACCGGCAAA
>Ga0255288_1000109_pt1 | contig 9800 bp, 8 predicted proteins | sample AtltaT_38_FD_183682 | JGI IMG/M metagenome (GOLD analysis project Ga0255288, IMG submission 183682) | Metatranscriptome of freshwater microbial communities from Altamaha River, Georgia, United States - Atl_UVDOM_RepA_8d (Metagenome... | ecosystem: Environmental > Aquatic > Freshwater > River...
AGACGCGATGCGCCCGCATTGGCACGACCATCCACGACAAAATCCGGCCCAACGTAGAACACGTCTTGACCCGGACGGCCGAGCGAATCAAGTCCCTGACGGTGCAGTTTGTTGACCTCGCGACCGAATGCTAGCGCAAGTTCATCTAACTTATCCGCCGTCGGACCTAGCGCCTGTCCGCGAAAATTGACCAGGCCTCCGAGAGTGCCGGTTCGCACGTTGGCTAGAACAACGGGCTGACTAGCGGCATCGAGCACGAATTCAGCCTTACCAAAATCGTAAGGATCAAAGCTTACTGTCATCGTACGAGCGCGCCCGTTCTCGACGAGCGCAACGCCGGAGGCACTTTCACCAGCAAAAACCGTTGCCGCACCACTAGGTCCTAACTCGACCGTGACACCAAGTCTCTCCGAGAGAGACTTCAGAGCGGCATCACGCCGATCGAGAAGCTGCATTGGCTGCTCGCTATCCGATGCGCGCTTAACTAATTGAATATTAAGCGATGCGATTTCATCCAGAAGAGTGTTGATTTCGCCAACTGCTTGATCAACTTGGGTTCGCGTCGTGCCATCTAGGGTCTCGACGGCAGTGCCCAATCCGCGGAATCTCGCTGAAAGACCCTCAGCAGCGGCCAAGAAGCCCGCTCGACTTCCAGGCGATGCCGGTGCCGCTTCTAGATCGCGGGCGGCATCAAAAAAAGCCTGGAAGGCGCCATGTAAGCCCGCTTCTGAGCTGCCGATAGAGTCCTGCAAGCTTTGAAGCTCTTTCAGCAACGCCTCTTCTCCCTTTAAAGAGGAACTCGCGCGTTGCAAATTTTCCTCGGCGAATCGATCGTAGAGTCGTTGAACTTCCGTAAAACGCACGCCGTTGCCGAGACTCACTCGCGACAAATTATCTTGACCGGCAGACTCAAGTACCGCCCTTTGGCGGACATACCCTTCAGTCTGCAAATTCGCGATATTGTTACTGGTCGTCGCAAGCGCGCGCTGATATGCGCCAAGACCGGAAACACCAATACTAACTAGATCAACCATCTCAGCGCTCCTTCAGCTCGAAGCTGCGCTGCTTCAGGATGGTTGCCGTCGGAGTGGGATTCGTGACATCCACCGTCTGTCCGTTTTGTCTGGCGAGTTGCGCCTCGATGAACGGAGCGATGCCGATCCCACCGGCCTTCGCCATCCCGACCGCAATCTGCTGATCGAACATTTGCTCATAGGTTTCCATCGCCTCGGAACCCAGGAGTTCGCTACGCGCAACCGTCTTGCGCATCTCTTTCAGCATCAAGTTGATGAATAACGACTCAAACTGCTGCGACACCGACGACTGCGCTTCCGTCGGGCGCTGCTCGGCCTGCGCACGCAGGCCTGCGAGCGATCCGAAGTCATACCAGTTCGATGTCGATTTCAGTTCCATGATCGCTACTGTCTGACCGTTAGATGACGATCAGCTCCGCCTGCAACGCACCCGCGCGCTGCAGTGCCTCCAAGATCGAGATGAGTGCCGTTGGTGAGGCGCCGATTTCATTGACGGCGTTCACGATCTGTCGCAACTCGGCGCCCGGCTTAAAGAGAACCATGTTCTTGTTCTCCTCGGTCACGGTGATTTGTGCGTTCTGCACCGGGGTCGTCTCGGCGCCGGACGGCGCAAAGGCGCCCGGCTGACTGACCTCGTTCGTCGCATCTACCGTGACAGAGATATCGCCTTGGCTAACCGCAGCGGCTTTGACGATGACATTGCGGCTGATGACGACTGTGCCGGTTCGTGAGTTCACGACAACCCGAGCGGGTGGCTCTGCCGCATCCACATCGAGCTCCTCCAAAAGACCGACGAAGGCAACGCGAGCCTCTGGGGCCATCGGCGCACGAACCTTGATGGATACCGCATCGACTGCAGCCGCGGTTCCATCGCCAAATTCATTATTGATCGCCTGCATCACGCGTGCGCTGGTCGCAAAATCCGGCGCAGTCAGGTTCAAAGTCACGAATTCACCCATGTTGAGCGGACCCTCAACCTCACGCTCAACCAGCGCTCCACCTGGAATGCGAGCCGACGTCGCGACACCGACAGCAACAGAACTCCCTGCGGCATCCGCTGTGAAGCCGGAGGCTGCCAAGGGACCTTGAGCAACCGCATAGGTTTGACCGTCCGGCCCGCGCATTCGCGTCATCAACAGAACGCCGCCGCGCAAGCTCTTCGCTTTGGCAATCGCCGCAACATTCACATCGATCTTCTGGCCAGGCTTAGCGAAGGCGGGAAGCTCTGCTGTCACCATCACCGCAGCGACGTTCTCTACCTTGAAATCCTTTACCGAGGTCGGATCCAGGTCATAGCTGGATAAAGGACCGTCAACCGACGCCCCCATCCGAGCGAGCGTCTCGCGCAAGGTTTGGATGGTAAAGGAAATATCTTTACCGTCACCCGTGCCTTGCAGGCCCACCACTAGACCATAGCCGAGCAACTGGTTTGGTCGAGCCGCCGATAATGCAGCGATATCTTTGATTCTGGCTGCCTGCACCGGTGTCGAAATCACCGCCAGCATCGCGAGCGACATCGCGATCATCATCAGGACGGGCCGTAGAGAATTTTTCATCGGTTGCACCTTTCAATATGACCGACTTAAAACGGCCAAACACGCAGCAATGCACGGTTCATCCAACCCGCGCGACTGACATCCGCCAACTCACCTTTGGCAGCAAAGCTGATATCGGCATCCGCCAAGCGACGCGAGCGAACGGTGTTATCGGGCTGGATATCCGACGGACGAACCAAGCCCGTGAGTCGAATGATCTGAGCGCCGCGCGTGAGTTCCATTCGCTTGTAGCCACGAATCGCGAGCAACCCATTTGGCAGTACTTCGGTCACGACCGCCGTCACCTCGCCCGCGATTCGTCCTTGTTGAGCTGCGCCGCCCTCACCCGATGAATCGATCGCACTCTCGCTCGGGTTGATGTCCACTGGCCACGGTAGGCCAGCATTACCGAATCGACGGTTGATCTCGCCTAACGCACCCGTCGTCAGCGCTGTGGTCGCGGAGTTGCGCGACGCGTTGCTTGAGGCGGAGGTCGAGGCAGACACTTGCTCATCGATCAAAATCGTCACGAGATCGCCGGGGCGACGCGCGCGATCCTGACCTAAGAGGCTATCTTGGCCCGCACGCGAAAATATCGATCCGTCGGCCGGCTCTTGGATCGGAGCACCGGATGGCACATAGACACGCTCAGGCGGCAAGTCACGAACGCCGACTTCCGCACAGCCGGTCAGTGTGACTACAAGCGCAACGACGATTCCACTAAGACGGATCATGGGGCATCACTCTTAGAGGTTGTTATTCGCGTACTGCAGCATGCTATTGACCGAATCGATAGCCTTCGAGTTGACCTCATAGGCTCGCTGCGTCTCGATCATGTTGACCATTTCCTCGACGACGTTCACGTTGGAACTCTCGAGAGCGCCTTGAATGAGTTGTCCGTTGCCCTGCTGAGTCGGGATACCCACCTGCGGCGGACCACTCGAGCTCGTCTCACGGAAGAGGTTTTCACCGATCGCCTGCAAGCCCGATGGGTTCAGGAAGCGAGCAACCTGAATCTGACCGATCGTCTGCGCAGCGGCTTCACCGAAAGTTTGAATCGAGACCGTACCGTCAGCACCGACCGTGATGGTCTGGGCATTCTGCGGAATCGCCAGTTCCGGCTGCAGACGATAACCACTCGAATTAACGAGTACGCCTTCCGCTGAAATCTTGAATCCACCGTCGCGACTGTAAGCCAAGGTACCGTCTGGCTGAAGGATTTGGAAAAAACCTTCGCCGCTGATGGCGAGATCGAACGCATTCTGCGTCTGGATAATGTTGCCCTGTGCATGCAACTTTTCCGTAGAGACCACGCGTGTACCGGTACCAAGCAACAAGCCGGTCGGAGCCGCCGTATCAGCCGAGGTCTGCGCACCACCCTGCTTGATGTTCTGGTACAGGAGGTCTTCAAAGGTAGCGCGATCACGCTTGAACCCCGTCGTGTTGACGTTCGCGAGATTGTTCGCGATGACCGTCATGCGAGTCTGTTGGGCATCAAGCCCCGTCTTAGCAACCCACAGTGCAGCTTCCATCGTCAGTCTCCCCGTCGATCGTTTACTGGTTCAAGCGCGCCAGAGACTGGCTACGCTCGGCGAGATCACTCGCCTGCTTCAATACTTTGACTTGCATCTCGTAGCGTCGACTCATACTGATCATGTCGACCATCGTCGAGAACAAATTGGTGTTACTTCCCTCTAGGGCACCCGACTGCAAAGTCGGCGCTTGAGCTGCCTCAAAGGGCTCGCCGGACGGGCTCGTAAAGAAACCGTCTTCACGCAGACGGATATCCTCCACGGGCGGATCCACGATCTGCATTCGAGCCAAGGGCAGAAATACAGCCGCCTGCTCACCTGGCGTCTTCGTAAAGATTGTGCCGTCCGTGCCGACTTTGACTTCGACAAGTGCAGGTATCTGAATCGGCGCGCCGCCATCACTAAGGACTGCTTCGCCAGTTCCGATACGCAACGTACCGTTAACGTCGATATCGAGATCGCCACGACGGGTGTAGGCGGTTTGCCCATCAGCCGTTTGAATCGCAAGAAGCTGAGTGCCACCAATCGCGATATCGAGCGGCCGCCCGGTGTTGAGCACCGGGCCTGGCTTCATGTCGACAGCAGTGACTGGAGTCAACACCGGCACATAACGCGACTCGAAGCCATCGCCATCGTAGCGATAGGTTTTCAACGCAGCCGCAAACGAACGCTTGAACCCCGTGGTCGTGACGTTCGCGATCTCGTTCGAGATCTGTTGCATGCGGTGGGCTACCGTGTTTTGCCCACTCAAGCTGGTGAAAATCAGCTTATCCACGAATCAGTTCCTCATTAGCCGCGGATGTTGACGATCGTGCTCGTCAAGTTCGTGGCTGTTTCGATCGCCTTGGCATTCGCCTGGAAGTTTCGCTGTGCCGTGATCAACTGCACGAGCTCTTCGGTTAGGTCGACATTTGCTCGTTCAAGAGCACCACCCTGAATCGAACCGAATCCGTCCGAACCTGCCTCACCGACTGACGGTGGCCCAGAGTTTGAAGTCGCAACGTAGTTCGCATTGCCGATCTGCTTCAGTCCGTTCGGACTCGCGAAATTGGCGAGAATGATCTTGCCAAGCGCCTGCTGTTGACCGTTGGTGTAGTTCGCTCGGACAACACCCGAGGTATCGATGCTGATACCGTCGAGACGTCCTGATGCGAAACCGTCCTGTGAGAGAGACAATACCGAGAAGGGCTGTGAGTACTGTGTTGAGAACTTGCCGTAGTCAACGTTGAGGACGATCAAGTCAGCACCGTTTTGTGGATCAAACGGCGTGTACTTCGCACCTTCCTTTGGCGACACGAGCTTACCAGCCGTATCAAATGTCAGCTGACCTTTAGTCAGGTAGATCGGAGCATAGTTAGGCAAATTATCTGGCTTCTTTGTCGTCTCGTTTCCATCTTTATCGATGTACAAGAGATTTCCATCAGCGTCCTTTGCCTGAACCAACACGGTCACAGTCGGAACGCTACCACGCACCTGTGTCGTAGCGTTTAAACCAAAGTTAGGATGCCCGTTTACGTTGATAAACGATTCTTCCGATGTTGTTCCCGAGGTAAAAGTGAAACGGGAACTGTCCGGATCGTACTCTACTTGCACACCGTTAATTGTCTTCCCATCAGCGGCGGCAATACTATTAATGCGATCTTCCAGAGCTTGTGCGAACGTCGTTCCGGTGTACGCACCAGGTGGAATTCTGATCGTTCCGTCTATACCGTCGACCGTCACGTTAACGATGTTATCGTTGGAGGTGACAGAAAACGTTCCGGTGATATCGATACCGGCCTTACTGCCAGTTGTGATTGCAGGTTTAGCACCTAGCCCTGTACCGGCTGTGGTCGTAATCTCGGTTTCGTATTCATCCGAGATACCAAAAATATTTGATGCACGGACATTATCGGATGCAAGCACATTTATTAACGAGCTTTCTCCAGTAGTGCCTGATGAAAAGACAAATTTTCGCTGATCTTTAAGATATTCGACTTTGATACCAAATCGACGCTGATCCTCGTTAATGATTTCGTTGCCATTCGGGATCACCTCACCAGTACGCAAGGAACCCTGAGTGGTACCAGCACCGACCAGTGTGTAATCGCTGGTTGCCGGAAAACCCAAAGTGTCGTTAGCTTCGTTGGTCACACCGTCGTCATTCAGCGGTCCCGTAACCTTCAGGCTCTGGACCTTGAACGCGTTATCGTACGGCTTAAAGGTGAACGAACGCGCCTTCGGATCGTATCCAACTTTGATTACACCAGCGCCGATGTGTGCATCCACCTCAGCCTGCATTGCTTTTATGATGTCGTTGTCAGCATTCGGCGCGTTGGGACGATACAGATCACTAGTGGGGAGCCGCAGAGTGATACCCGCCTCCAGCGCCTCCGCGATCGATAGACCATCGGCGACTAGATCACCATTCTGTGCCGCTGCAGTGTCGACATAGTCTTCCAGCAGCGGACTACCCGCGGGTAGATTTTCAAGATCAAGCTCAGCAAACAACCGAAAATCACGATTATCAGTATCTATTGCGATGTATTTATCATCACCAAAACTATTGTTGATGGCTTTTGTCATCTCAGCCGCCAACTCAGTTCCTGACAGGCTACGACCCCGGAGATAGTCGGGCAGACTGACCGTGATCGGATCTGAATCGTCGACTGAAATCTTGAGGATGTTTCTATTGCTCAGTCCCTGTGCTTTCTCGACTGTCGAGCCGATTGTTAGTGGCGTCGAGCTGGAGAAGTCAGACCCGGTGAAACCGCCGGCTTGACCACGCATCGTGTTGGTGACTGAAATCGAGAATGTCTCATCACCGTCAACGTCGAAGAATGTCAACGACCCATCGATAGCTTTTCCAGTGTATCCAAGACCTAGGTCGTCAAGCGCATCTGCGACTGACTGGGCACCACCAGCGGCTCCTGTCGCCGGAGTCGCTGCGGCGCTCGATAGCAAGGCATCAATATCCTGCGCCTTGAGCGTAGTTGACCCCGCTGCCGCTCCAGCTGTACCTGCCACTTGACTATGGAACGTGATGGTACGAGATACCGTGCCTTTGGTGAGTGTGACCGAATACTCTTGCGCAGGCGCCGCCTCACCGCCGGTTGAGATTGCGTTGGTCCATGTACCGCTTGCGGTCGTCGTAATTTCGGAGGCACCGATGCGAATTGAGTTTCCGTCAGTGCTACCAAAGTCAAAACCAGCAGCGCGGTCTATAAACCCACCGGTCAGCTTTGCCGGCGTCGAATCGACCTTGTTAGTTTGATCATTGAGATAGTAGAGAGGATGCGGCGCAGTTGCGTTGAAGGTCGGATCAAACTGCGTCGGATCAGTCGTTTGCTGCCCGAACTTGTCTATGTACAGTGGCTCGCTCTTATCCGTTTTTGCCGAGAGCAACGCTGGCTTAATCTCGCGATCACCAACGTAGATGTACGTTTGCCACTTATTGGTCGGATCTTCAATGGTTGCGTTTGAATTCTTAACGTAATAAATCGTCGCAATCGAGGGATTGCCTAATGAATCGAAAACCGTGATTGAGGTTGATCGGTTAAACGTGTTGGGATCGTTTCGATCAAATCGGTAAACAGCCGCGCCCGACTTATATTGCTCTTGTTGGGGGATGATTTCCGCATCCGCTGGGAGGTTCACGCCAAGGTCGATCTTAGAGGATGCCTTCGGCAGGCCCGAGGTGGTCGGAAGCTGCAGTGATTTAGCTGAATCGAGACCGGTTGCAACGACGGATCCGTCATCGTTGACTGGGAAGACCTGAACGAACTGACCGGAGGAATCGACTACATATCGATCGTTGTTGACGCGGAATGAACCGTTGCGGGTATAGACCGTTTGATTCGAAGTTAAGTTCGGCTTCAACACAAAAAATCCCTGTCCCTGAATTGCCATATCAAGGGAGTTTTGCGAGAAGGCGACGTTACCTTGAGAGAACTCCTGGGCCACGCCCTTTAAGAGAACACCCTGACCAATCGAACTCGATGCGTTCTGCAACGGCGACGTCGCGAAGATGTCACCGAACTCGGCACGCGACTTCTTAAAGCCAATAGTGCCGACGTTCGCGATGTTGTTGCTCACGATGCCGAGTTCGGCCGTCGCGGCATTCAAACCTGTCAATGAAGTATAAAACGACATATCTCGATCTCCGGATTGGTGCTTCCGTTAAAACTGTTTTGAAAAATTCAGCGCATCGTAGTGACTTGCGACAACGGAACTGTGGCTCCATTTTGCAAATTAAGAACCACATCTTGTCCGCTCATCGTCACGCTATTAACTGGCGTGTAGAGAAGCGCGCGGGCTGACTCTGTCTTCCCGGCACGCGTTACAGCGACGTCGACTTTGTATTGGCCGGGCAGCGCATTTACGCCACCAGGGAGAGCGCCGTCCCAGGAGAAGGGATAGTCGCCTTTTCCTGCGGGTCCGAGCTCAAAAGTTTCCATCACCTGACCAACGGCATTACGCACGTAAACCACGGCGCCATCGACCGGCTCGGAAAGCCGAACTACGCCATCAAGTGGCACGCCGTCCTGCAGATCTCCGTAGTTCCCCTCAGACAAGACTTGCCGGCCGATCAGAGAACCGCTAGAGAGCATGCGACTCGCTACAAACTGCTCACTCAGTGATTGCAACTGCTTCGACATTTCGCCAATTGATGAGACAGTGGAGAATTGCGCCATCTGCCCCAAAAACTCGCCATTTTCCATCGGCTTCATTGGGTCCTGATTTTTTAATTGTGCCGTCATGAGCTTCAAGAAATCTTCTTGACCGAGAGTTCCCGAGCGCTGTACTTCTTGCTGCTTCTCGGTCTCGTAACTGAGCATGCCTGGAGGCAACGCTTGGCGACTTGAGTTTGGAATGATGCTGTTAGCCATGACGCCGGTTCCTTACTTGGTGTTCATGTCGATGGTGCGCATCATCAATTCGCGCGCCGTGCTCGCAGTCGTCAGAGCAGTTTCATACGCACGAGCCGCATCGAGCATGTCCGTCATTTCTTCGAGCGGATTCACGTTCGAGCGATAGATGTAGCCATCTTTATCCGCGAGCGGATTACCCGGATCGTAAATTTTTGCGTTCGGACGCGAGGTCTCCGAAATACCTTTAACGGCTACGCCAAAGCCGCTTTCAATTTCATTGGTCGCGTTCTGTAATACGGTTTGAAAAATCGGTCGCTTAGCCTTAAAGGCGTCATCAGCAGACCCGGCAACGGTCTCGACGTTCGCGAGATTCGATGCAACGGTGTTCAAACGAACCGTCTGTGCGTTTAGTGCACCGCCAGAGAGTTTGAGGATGTTCGTGAGAGACATGAGCGATCTCCGTCAGCTATTCGTCGTTTAATCGCCGCGATACGCCTTGCGCATCCCCGAGAGCGCTCCTTCCGCGAAGCGCAGGGCGGCCAGGTAGCGGCCAGCAGCATCACCATAGGCAGCTTCTTCAACGTGAGTCTCCACTGTGTTGCCGTCGCGCGAGGGCGCAAGCGGAATGCGGAACAACAGAGCGTCCTTCGTAAGTTGCTCCGGTGTGTCGATATGCTTCAGATGAGTCACCGACAGACGCGGCTGCTCGCCCGTCTCGGCCATGACCTTGCGAAAATCGACGTCACGCGCGCGATAATTCGGCGTCGTGGCATTCGCGATGTTGCCCGCGATCACTTCCAGGCGACGGGCCTGAACAGCCGCCGCGGTTGGAAAGGCACCGAGAACTCG
>Ga0255288_1000122_pt1 | contig 9476 bp, 5 predicted proteins | sample AtltaT_38_FD_183682 | JGI IMG/M metagenome (GOLD analysis project Ga0255288, IMG submission 183682) | Metatranscriptome of freshwater microbial communities from Altamaha River, Georgia, United States - Atl_UVDOM_RepA_8d (Metagenome... | ecosystem: Environmental > Aquatic > Freshwater > River...
GTCGACGCCGTTTCCGTCAAGGTTCGAGCACCTACCGCTCCTGAGGCTCGCGTGGCGTTCGTTGGGCTCCTGGAAGAGCTCGATGTGGATGCTGCCGAGCCTCCGGCGCGGGTTGTGGTGAATTCCCGAACCGGCACCGTCGTCATCAGCTCGAACGTTCGGGTGAAGGCTGCAGCCGTCAGCCAGGGTGATATCACGGTCACGGTCGAGGCGACGAACGAAGTCAGTCAGCCTGAGCCGTTCTCACGCGGCGGCACCACTACGCCCGTACAAAACGCGCAGGTCACCATCAGCGAAGACAAGAAAAACATGGTGCTCTTCAAGCCGGGTGCCGAGCTGCGTCAGATCGTCAACGCGGTCAACGAAATTGGCGCCTCGCCCACGGCGCTCATCTCCATACTTGAGGCCTTGCAGCGTGCGGGTGCTCTGCAGGCTGAGCTCATCGTTATTTGATCGCCATGGATGTCCGAAGTCCCTCATCGTGGTTCGACTTCCAGTCTCTCGCCGATCTCAAGGCGAAGGCGGGCGATCGTCCGGAAGATGCCACGAAGGGTGTGGCGCAACAGTTCGAATCGCTGTTCCTGAATATGATGCTGAAGGAAATGCGCAAGTCTGTCGCCCGCAGTGACCTGCTCGGGTCCGAGGCGATGGAAACCTACGAACAGATGTTCGATCAGCAAATCGCGCTTGGCATGTCGAAGGCCGGCGGTATTGGTCTCGCGCCGTTCATCGAACAGCAACTCAACAAGCATGCCGAATCCACCGCCGACGTATTGCAGCGGCGACAGTTCAACGTGACGGGTCAGTGACGTGGTCGATATCGTCGGCATAGGCGTCTCGGGTCTCACGGCGTACCAGCGGTCGCTGGCGACCACCGGTAATAACATCGCCAACCTTCAGACCGAGGGTTACGTGCGACAGCGCTCGCTTATCGAGTCTGCAGGTCAGGACACGACCTCTCGCATCAGTCTCGGAGCAGGTGTTCGATTTGCTGGCGTCGAGCGAGTCTATGACCGGTTCGCCGAGGAGAATCTGCGGCGCGCGACCAGTGAATTGTCGGGTCAAGAGTCTTTGCTGCGCGAACTGCAGGCCCTGCAGGACACCATCGGTAGCTCCGAAGCAGGGCTGCACGGTGCGTTTGAGGAGTTTTTCGGCGCGGTGCGCGGACTGGAGGTCGCACCAGCTTCCGTCGGCGCCCGCGCCGGTTTCGTGGCGGCCGCCGATGGCGTTGCGCTTCGATTTCGCAACCTCGGCACGACAGTCGCCGATTTTGATAGGTTCACTCGCGAAGCGATCGAGGATTCAGTCACCAAAGCGAATTCACTGTTGAGTGAACTCGCCTCGCTGAATACGCAGTTGGCCAACAGAGCCTCGAGCGCTGATCAACCGATGCAACTGCTCGACAAGCGCGACGCCATGATCGGCAAGTTGGCCGAGCAGATGGGCGTGACGGTTGTCTTTGCCGATAACGGTATCAGCACCATCTACGCGGGAGAGAGCGCATCCGGTGCAGCGCTGGTCGAAAATGGTGTAGCGCGCAGTGTGTCAGCGACGTTCGATACCGTCGATCCGGGTCGCGTCCAATTCGTGCTCGACGCGCAAAGTCGACCGACGGTACTCCCCCCCGTTCGCGCTGGCGCCGTCGGCGGCCTGGTTTCGTATCGTTCGCAAGCCCTTGGGATTGTGGCCGAACGTCTCGATACCCTCGCCCTACGATTTGGAAACGAAGTCAACAAGCTGCACCGCGAGGGGCTCGATTCACAAGGACGCCCGGGTGGTGATCTTTTCTACGTCGGCCCCGACTTCGACGTCGAGGGTGGAGCGAATGCCGGAACCACCCGCTTGGGTGTCGATGTCGTCGATGCCAGCGCAGTCGGATTCAAATCCTACGACGCGCGCTACGACGCGAGCCGATCTGAATGGACGGTGACCGAACGGCAATCGAACCGATCCGCGAGCGGCGCCTCGGCAGTGGAACTCGATGGGCTGCGCTTCACGTTCAACGGTGCACCTGCCTCGGGTGATACGTTTCGTATCACGCCGGCGCAACGCCCCTCTCAGACCTTCGCAACGTTGATTCGCGAACCCGATGAAATCGTCACTGGCATGCGCTTGAGCATCGCTGGCGCGTTGTCGAACCTCAGCGGTATCAGTGCGGACGTCACACTCGCGCCGCTGCGAGAGGCGGGCAAAGTGCGCTCACTCGCGGAAGTGTTACCGAAGGGCGTGAACCCGGGATCGGTCGCCACCACCTTTTCGCCGACTTCGAAGCCGATCGCGGTGATCGAAGCGGGCATGAAAAACGTGGTCTTGCGGGCGGAGTCCGCGAACGCAGAGCTCGCCATTTTCACCCGAGACGGTCGGCAACTTGCCGGCCCGGCGATGGGCTCTTCGGTCGTGACGACGAGCAACGGATTTTTTGCGGGTGCGGAATACTCATCAATCTATCGTAATCGCTCTGGGACGGCCGCTTATCTCGATCAAGGTTTTACGTATGGCACCTATGTGGCTTCGGGTGTCCAAGACGACGGCGTAGGTGGAAAGGTTTTGACGCCGGCTACCTTGCTTACCAATCGAATCGATACCTCGGCATTCACGCAAATGGCTTCGGGCGCCTTGCGAATCAACGGGCAAGCGGTGACGACCAAGATTCCGCGCGATGCGACACCCGTAGTCAATACCGTCGCGGAATATGCAGCGGCCATCAATACGCTCAAGACGACGACCGGCGTCGTGGCTGAAGCGAAGAGCGAACTACGACTTACACCGCCCTCGAGCAGCGGAACCCTCAGTGTCACGATCAATGGGCAAAGTTTTTCGGCAGCGAGCGTTTCGGCGCTCATGACGTTGATCAACAACAGTGCTGACTTGCCAACGGTTGAGGCGAGACTCGAGGGTGCACAGCGAACTAGCGGCTCTTTGACCGGAGAGGGCTCGGAGATCGTACTCGTCGACACCACGGGCGCTGCCATCAATCTCGGCAGCAACAGCTTTGGTGTCGAGCAAAAGGTTTACGGTGCGCAGCTGCTGTTCAGGTCGTATCAGCAGATTACGGTATCGCCAAGCAGTGTCCAGTCCAGCGCCAACGTCGTAATCAATGGCGTTGTGATTCAACGAACTGCAGCAGACGGAGAGACCGCCACCCAGCGTACATCCGGCCTCGCGAGCGCCATCAACGCGGCCTCGCTCGGCGTCACCGCGGAAGTTGATGCCGCGAGTGGCAATCTCGTGTTGCGCAACGGCAACGGTCGTGCGGGCGAACCGTTCACGATCGGTACGAATAACCTCGGGGTCGAGGCCAAGCAGTATTTCAACGATAAGCCGATCACCATCGACTTCGATTCGCAAGTCAGTGGTGCTTCAAGCAGTTCGCTTCGACAGCTCGGACTTCAGCCAGGCTTTGTCATGCGCTCGGGTCTCGCCGAAGATTTGTTGGTGTTCGGCGTCGACGGTAGCGGCGTTGCCTCGGCGATATCACTCACCGGATCCTACGAAGCCGGCACACCATCCGCTGCACTGATGCCCGATCGGCGCGAGTTCAAACTCGTATTCGCCGATGGGGGTGGTTATTCGATCGTGGACAATGCGACCGAGACGACGGTCGCGAGCGGTGCATTCGATCCTGCAGATCGAACCCTACGCTACGGAAATTGGAAAGTGACCATGGGCGGTGTGCCCTCGAACGGGGATACGTTCGTCATCAAGCCGAACGAAGACCCGCGCGGCGACAACCGGATGGCTGCTGCGATTGCGCGTATTCAGGATCGGAAAGATCTACTTGGGACCGGTCAAACCATACAGCAGGAATACGAAAACATCGTCGATCGGGTCGGTGCACTCGCGGTGCAGGCCGAGATCGGTAGAGATGCAACCCGGACGGTCAAGGATCACGCTCGCGAAGCCCGCGAACGCGTTTCCGGCGTCAATCTCGATGAGGAGCTTGCAGATCTACTTCGTTACCAGCAGGCCTATCAGGCTAATGCGCAGGTCATTCAGGCAGCCAGCCGAATTTTTGATGCTCTCTTGCAACGACTCTGACGGATTAAACGATGCGTGTTTCAACCGGAATGATTTATAGCCAACTCACCGAAAGGATGAGTGACAACTCTGCCGAGATGGCCAAGATGCAGGGCCGGCTGTCGTTGGGTCTGAAGTACACGCGTCCCTCCGAAGCGCCCGATGAGGTGGCTAGAGTCCAGGCGCTCGAGAGTCGCCTGAAGCGGCTCGATACCGACGTCGAGTCGATCTCTCGGGCGCGCATTGGAGTCGATGCGCAGGCGAAAGCCATGCAGGCTGCGAGCGAGCTCATGGATCGTCTGAAAGAGGTTTCGTTCCAAGCGGCAAATACCAACATCGGTGAGGGTCGACGACAGGCGCTCGCCGAAGAGGTTGACTCCATCAAGCGTTCGCTCGTCGACATCGCCAATTCTCGCGATGCTGATGATCGATATGTATTCGCGGGAATCAATTCGTCAGAAGTGCCCTATACCCTGAAGGCAGATGGGACGGTGGTCTACACCGGCGCTGCGGCCCCCCTTCGGGTACGGCTGACCGACGTGGGCTTCGAGGACGTCACGGTGCCGGGCACCACGGTTTTCAAGTCGATCAGTAACGGTGCGACCTCTACCGGGTTCTTCGAGGTCATCAACGACCTTGCCGTTTCATTGCGCGAAAATAACGAATCAGCGCGCACGCAAGCGTTGGGCCAAGTCGATCAACTGGTGAGCGACTCCAGCGCCGTTCTTGCGCGCATCGGTGGCACCCAGCAGCGTCTGGAGTTGATCGAAAACCAAGCGCGCGAGACGAAACTGCGCGCGACCGACACCTTGTCGGCGATCAAGGATCTCGACTACGCCAGTGCCCTCACCGATCTGCAAAAGCAGCAAGTTCTTCTGCAGGCCTCACAATCGATGATGGCGCGCATGGCGCAGTTGTCGCTCCTTGAAGTGTTGAGATGACAACTGCAAACGTACTGACTAGCCTCGGCGCGGCCGATCTCGACACCAAACAGTTGGTGACGGATCTCGTCAACGCGGTCAAAGAGCCTCGTCAGAAGCAGATCGACGAGAGCAAAAAGAAAGCGGAGGTCGCTGTCTCGAGTATCGGACTTCTCAAGAGTGCTTTGACGAGCCTGCAAACCGCGGCAACGGAGCTCGGTAGCGTCGGCAAGCTGAACAAGCTGAGCATCTCGAATTCCAACACCGGGGCTGTGGTTGCGGAGGCCGGCAGTACGTCAATCGCCATGCCTGGTAATCACTCGCTAGCCGTGACTCAGCTCGCGCAAGCAAAGCGGATGAGCTCTGTCGGTTTTGCGTCGAGCACCTCGGTAATCAGCCCAAACGCGTTCACGATCACGCTCGAAGCAGGCAAACCCATTACGATTGCGGCGGGGTCCACGGTGGCCGCCGCTGTTTCGGCTATCAATTCGGCTGGGGGTGCCGTCTCAGCGCGGCTCATCAATACCGGCGCTGGGTCAATGCCTTATCAAATCGTCCTCGAAGGCGCATCGGGTGCGAGCAACGGTTTCTCGCCCGTCGACACGGCGGTTAGCGGAACGCCCGATAGTTTTGCGACTGGGGCCACCTCGCTGACCATGAGTAGCGTCGCCGGTATACAGGTGGGCAGCGTCATCAGCGGGAGCGGAATTGCCGCCGGAACGCGAGTCATCGCGATCGATTCCGCCACGAAGACGATCACGCTGTCTGCAGCGACCACAGGCACTTCGAGTGGGGACTATTCCTTCAGTCTTTTTCCTACCGTTCTGCAAAATGCGCAGGATGCGATGTTCACGCTCAACGGTGTGGCCATGAGTCGATCGGGAAATGTGGTCACCGATGCCCTCGATGGCATCACGCTGAAGCTCAACAGTACCTCCATCACGCCCGTAAACATCGGTGTCTCGTTCGATGCAGCGGATATTGCAGCCTCCGCAAAAAATTTCGTCGCCGCCTACAACGTACTGACTGAGTTCATCGACACGGCGACCGGCCCCAAGATCAAGGACAACGATCTATCCGGAACGCTGCAAAACGATTCGTCCGTGCGCAGACTCAAAACGAGTCTGCGCTCGACGCTGACTGCAAAGTCCTCGAGCTTTAGTGGTAACGCCACGCACTGGAGCGTACTCGGAATTTCGCTCGATCGTAACGGAGTGTTGCAACTCGACGAAAGCAAGTTCAAGGCGACGTTCGAGAAAAATCCTGGCGACGTCGTCAAAGCGATGTCGAACAACGCGAGTCAGCCATACATCTACTCCAATTCACCGAGCGGACTAGCTGGTGACATGGCGCGCGCCGTTTATGGGATGGTTCGAAGCACGGGATCGGTTTCGCAAGTCGAAAGCGCTTACGAAGGAAAGCTGACGAGACTCGCGACTGAGCAAACCAAGCTCGACAAACAAATCGAATCCGTCTCTGCACGTTACGAAAAACAGTTTTCTGCACTAAATGCCGTGTTGGCAGAGTTCAAGGCGACCTCGAAGCGACTCGATAGCACCTTCAACTCGAAAAATAATTGATCACCATCAAAATCTGGAGCAAACAATGAACACGCCAGTTTCGACTCTGCGAGCGGATCTATCCGAAAAGATCGTTGCAGCACGTAGTTATGGGCTTGCGCAGCAGGCCCTCATGCAGGCGATCGTCGATCAACGCTTGCCGCATATCGTCAATCACGGTCTCGATCTGGCGCGCATCGCGGCTGCGATCTTCAGAGGCACCAGTCCGGAGTCCACGCGTGTCGAAGAGGATCTGACACCGCAGCTCATCGAGGGCACTGCTGAGTTCTTGGGTTTGTACGCATATATCAAGCAGACCGAAAAGCTGCTCAACGAGTGGCTGCAGTCCACCGTCCGCAAGGATGTGTCCCCAATCCTGCAGCATGTCGATCGCGTCCTCGGCATGGAGGGCGATCCGCGCTTCGATCTATACGTCGTCGCAGGACGAGAAGCCGACGAGGTCGCACGCCATCTGCGCGATCGCGGATATTCGCGAGTCCTCGAGTGGCAGCAGATTTGCGGCGCGAATGATTCAACTACTCTCGATGCCAAGCGCACCGAAGCGGCGCTCGACGGCATCAGTGATCTGTCATCGTGTCGGCCTGGACGTGTATGGCTGCTTTGGGGTGAGGGTGCCGAGTGTCCCGAGAGCGCCCGGGCGTCGCTCGACGAGCAACTTCGCAAAGCCTTCATGAATCGAAATACCGTCGGCAGCCTCGGCGAGCGCTGGTCGCGGCAGTTCATCGCGAACATTCCCGCACTTGCACGTCGCGGCAGGAATCTTGGGGATCTCACCAATGCGTTCGCCGGAAGTGGTGCGGTCATCGTCGGTGCTGGCCCTTCGCTAGACGAGGGAATCGCCTGGATTCGTGGGCAGAAAGTCAAGCCGCTCGTCATTTGCTCTTACAAGGCCGTCCGAGCGCTTGTACAGGGTGGCGTCACACCAGATCTGATCGTCATGCTCGATCCGAAACAAGGTTTGCATCATCTGGCTGATCTCGATCTGTCGGGCACGGCCGCGATCGTTTCCGAGGTCGCTGTCGACCCTGCTGCACTTTCGGCGAACGATATCCCTATCTTGCCTTACTGCTCGGGAACCGATACCCACAATTTGGTCGCGGCGCTCGGCTCGTTCGAGGTCCCGATCATCCGCTCTGGGGGCAGCGTGCTGCATATCGCGTTGCAAATAGCGCGTCTGATCGGTTGCGCCCGAGTCACATTTGCCGGCGTGGATTTCGGATTTCCGAACGAGCGGCTTTATGCGAACGGAGCGGGGCAGGGTGATGAACTCATCCTCGCAGACGATCGACGTAGTTACGTACGACGTGCCGTCGATGGTAACCATCGCTCCGGCATGCTCGTCGGCGCAGTAGCCAATGACGGCACAGTGATCGCGACGACCGTCGAGCTCAATCACTACCGGGCATGGACCGAGCAGTTCGTTCGCGACAGCAAGCGCCATGGTCTCAATACCGATTTCTTTAATGCGTCACGAATGGGAGCCCGTATCGAGGGCGTAGAGTTCGTGGCCGATCTTGCGACGCACGTCATCAGCACCGTTTCGGTGGATGCGGAGCGTGTCATCGATCATCTGAGCGCTCTTGTCGGTGCAGCCGAGATCGAAAAGCCGGTCGCCATGCGCCTCAGAGAAAAAGCCCAGAAACTGCGTGCGCTCAGTCGAACCTGCCGCAAGGCAGCGACGGTTGCGCGCGACGAAAAAGCGACGGATACGAAGATTTACGGGCGGGTCGCGGAGCAGGCTGAAGACTGTCCCGAGGTGTCGCTCGCGTTGACGCGTAATCTGCAGATCATCGATGAGCAGATGAAGCGGTCAACCGTCGACGCGCCGCAGCGTCTTCGCGAGTTGGCGGCAGTGACCGGCGAGGAAGCCCAGCGGATCGCAGCGCTGTACTCGTCTGCGGCTCAGAGACTCCGCCGACGGGTGAGTGCCCAAGAAAAATGAATGTTGTGAGATAGGGCGAGCCGACAGTCGCGAGTATTCGACATGACGCTTCAAAAATCGAACATCGTCGTTGGCAAATCTGTGCCAGCCGGATTGCTGGATCGGGAATCCGCGCCGCTCGCCTTGACCGAGGCGCTGCAGGCGGCGAGGAAATACATCGATTCCCAGCGACAGCTGATGGAAACGATCATCGAGCAGGCTACGGATACGCAGATTCAACTGGCGTTGGGTCAAGTACGGATATCTCGGGCCATGTACGAGAGTACGCGACCCTTCGAGGAGGGGAGTCAATCGGCCGTTCGCTCGGCCTCCATCGAGACTAGCCTGCGATACGTGGAGTCGGTCGCCGAGATCAGCAGTAACGAGCGTCTGATCATCGAATGGATCAAATCCGCAGACCGACCGGCGACGACGACTATCGATCGATACGTCGACGAGACTCTGGAGATCCACGTCGATCCGAGATTCGATATTTTCGTCGTTTCGGGTTCGGATGCGTCCGCGATCAGCGCTGCGCTCCATGCCCGTGACTGCAAGCGTGTCTTGTCCTGGGAAGATTTGCGTGATTCATCGACCGACTCGGTTGCGCGTGTGGATGTCATCCGGACCGATGCAGCCTTGCTGAAGTTACCGGATCTCATGAAGTGTCCTGCGCAGCGTGTCTGGTGTCTTTGGGGTCCCGATGAGCAGTGTCCGCAAGGGATCAAGGATTCGCTCTACGAGCGTTTACGCAAGGTCATGATCAACGGCAACACGATTACAGCGTTGTCGTCGAGCTGGGCACGTCACTTCATCAAGAATCTCCCGAGCCTCGTTCACCAAGGCAGGGACATGCAAGGGTTGCAGGGCGCTCTAAAGGGCTCGGGTGCGATCGTGATCGGCGCGGGACCCTCGCTCGATGAGTCTGCGGACTGGATCAAGGCGCAGAAGCCGAAACCCGTCATTATTTGTGCTTACAAGGCGTTGAAAGCGCTGGCGCGTCATCAGATTACGCCCGACTTCGTAGTGATGCTCGAC
>Ga0255288_1000123_pt1 | contig 9439 bp, 4 predicted proteins | sample AtltaT_38_FD_183682 | JGI IMG/M metagenome (GOLD analysis project Ga0255288, IMG submission 183682) | Metatranscriptome of freshwater microbial communities from Altamaha River, Georgia, United States - Atl_UVDOM_RepA_8d (Metagenome... | ecosystem: Environmental > Aquatic > Freshwater > River...
CGCGGCTCTTTTGCAATATTCAGTTGGATTATGAAGGCGTCACATCCGAAGGTATCGCCTCGCGCTTTGCCATGAGACTTACATACTCTTCGCTGCTGCCTACAATCATTTTCTGGAACTTCCTTACACCCGTTCCTGCAGGTATCGGGTGACCCACAATAACGTTTTCTTTCAAGCCCGCCAATCCATCGGTCTTACCCTGAACGGCTGCCTCATTAAGTACTTTGGTGGTTTCCTGGAAGGACGCCGCCGAAATCCATGAGTCGGTCTGAAGCGACGCGCGGGTAATACCCTGCAACATCGGTCTTGCGGTAGCCGTGATGGCCTCTCTGGCAACTATCTCCGCGCGGTCTTTGCGCTTCAATTGTGAATTCTCATCGCGAAGGTTACGCACCGAAATGATCTGACCTACTTTGTATCGGTCACTATCACCGGCATCAGTAACTACCATCTTATCAAACAACAATTCATTCTCTTCAAGGAATTCCGCCTTGTCTACGTTGGTGCCCTCAAGGAAGCGAGTGTCACCCGCATCCTGAATTTCCACCTTGCGCATCATCTGACGAACGATTACTTCGAAGTGCTTGTCATTGATTTTCACACCCTGCAAACGATATACCTCCTGAATTTCATTCACCAGATATTCTTGCACCGCAGTCGGGCCCTGAATGTCGAGAATATCACCCGGTGAAATCGCTCCGTCAGATAATTGCATACCCGCACGAACGAAGTCACCATCTTGCACCAGGATGTGCTTGGACAATGGAATGAGATATTTTTTCTCTTCACCAGTTCTTGCTTTAACGGATATCTCGCGGTTACCACGCTTGATTTTGCCGTACTCTACGATACCATCAATTTCTGACACTACAGCCGGATTGGATGGATTTCTCGCCTCAAACAATTCTGTTACACGTGGCAGACCTCCGGTGATGTCACCTGTCTTGCCCGACATTCTTGGAATCTTTACGAGGATTGTTCCTTTCTCAACTTTCTGCTTGTCTTCAATGTTCAAGTGAGCTCCCACAGGCAGTGAATACACTTTCACTACTTCTTTGTTGCGAATGATTTCAATCGACGGGTTCTTCTTCTTGTCTTTGGTTTCAATGATGATTTTCTCAGAGAATCCGGTTTGCTCGTCAAGCTCAGTCTTGAATGTGATGCCTTCTTCCACCGCGTCAAACTTGATGATACCACTTTCTTCAGTGATGATGACGCTGTTGTATGGATCCCATTCACAAATCTTGTCGCCCTTCTTTACAGTTTGACCTGGCATTGCGAATAATGTTGCACCGTATGGGATGTTAGCGGTTGTCAAAACAATACCGCTGTTTCCATCTACAATCTTCATTTCAGAAGAGCGTGATACAACAATGATTTTCTTATCGGCTTTTGACTCGCTGTCTGCGGATTCTACCGTTCTCAACTCATCAATCTCAACTACACCATTGTATTTGGCCCGGATTTCAGTTTCGATAGATCCACCGCCGGCAGCACCCCCTGTGTGGAAGGTTCTCAGTGTAAGCTGCGTACCCGGCTCACCAATGGACTGTGCGGCAATAACAGCTACTGCCAACCCGTCTTGCACAAGTTTCGCAGTTGCAAGGTCACGGCCGTAACATTTCGCACATACTCCGCGCTTGCTTTCGCATGTGAGCACCGAGCGAATCTCAATTTCTTCTATACCGGCGGCCTCAATTTTATCGGCTGAGAAGTGGTCAATTTGATCACCTGTCTCGATGATCATTTCGCCTGTCTCAGGATGAACAACATCATGCACACTTGTGCGACCTAAAATACGCTCACGCAAAGTTTCTACAACCTCATCAGACTTCTTCAGTGCCGTAGCAACTATGCCCCGCAGTGTTCCGCAATCCACTTCATTGATGATTACATCTTGGGCAACGTCAACGAGACGACGAGTCAGATATCCTGCGTCCGCCGTCTTCAAAGCTGTATCTGCGAGACCTTTACGTGCACCGTGCGTAGAGATGAAGTACTCAAGGATGGAAAGTCCTTCCTTGAAATTCGCGAGAATCGGATTCTCGATGATGTCTTGACCACCCATCGCTGCATTCTTCTGCGGCTTGGCCATAAGACCTCTCATACCCGCAAGCTGACGAATCTGTTCTTTAGAACCGCGCGCTCCGGAGTCGAACATCATGTAGATGCTATTGAATCCTTCCTGGTCGTTTTTCAAACGATCCATCAGGATGTTGGTCAACTTGGAGTTGGTGTTGGTCCAAATGTCAATGATCTGGTTGTAACGCTCGTTGTTGGTAATCAGACCCATGTTGTAGCTATCGAATACTTCCTGCACTTTGGAAGTAGCATCGCCAACGAGTTTTTCTTTCTCGGCTGGAATAACCACATCAGTGAGCTTGAACGACAATCCACCTCTGAAGGCCCAATAGAACCCGAGGTCTTTCATGTCGTCGAGGAATTTTGAAGTACGGGCAATTCCAACGTGCTTGAGAATATCGCCGATGATATCTCTCAGCGCCTTCTTCGTGAGAAGCTGATTGATATAACCTACTTCTTTAGGTACAATACGATTGAAGATTACACGACCACAAGTGGTTTCGATAATGCTGGATTTTCCATCATTGTCTGTCCATCTTACTTTGATATTGGCATGAAGATCCAGTTGGCCTTCGTTGAATGCAATGGTTACTTCTTCTTCAGAATAGTAAGTCTTGTTTTCGCCTTTGGCAGGATGTTCTTTGGTACCTTTTCTTGACTTGGTGATGTAGTATAGACCGAGTACCATGTCCTGCGAGGGAACGGTGATGGGCGCACCATTGGCGGGATTTAAAATGTTGTGCGATGCCAACATCAGCAACTGCGCCTCCAATATGGCAGCATGTCCGAGGGGTACGTGCACCGCCATCTGGTCACCATCGAAGTCGGCGTTGAATGCAGTACATACCAGCGGATGCAATTGAATGGCTTTACCTTCAATCAACTTGGGTTGGAAAGATTGAATACCCAGTCGGTGCAGGGTAGGGGCACGGTTCAACAAAACGGGATGACCCTTGAGCACATTCTCAAGAATATCCCAAACCACGGCCTCTTTTTTATCTACGATTTTCTTCGCACTCTTCACAGTCTTTACAATGCCTCTTTCAATCATCTTGCGGATGATGAAGGGTTTGAAAAGCTCTGCCGCCATGTCTTTAGGCAAACCGCACTCATGCAGTTTCATGTCTGGACCAACGACAATAACGGAACGTGCACTGTAGTCAACACGCTTTCCCAAAAGGTTTTGACGGAAACGTCCTTGCTTACCTTTCAACGAGTCTGAAAGAGATTTGAGCGGACGATTGGATTCAGTTTTTACAGCGGAAGATTTGCGTGAGTTATCGTAAAGCGAGTCTACCGCCTCTTGCAGCATACGCTTCTCGTTGCGCAAAATCACATCTGGAGCTTTGATTTCTACAAGACGCTTCAAACGATTATTGCGGATGATCACCCTGCGGTACAAATCGTTGAGGTCGGATGTAGCAAAACGACCGCCATCGAGTGGAACGAGTGGACGTAATTCGGGCGGAATTACAGGCACCACTTTCGTAATCATCCACTCTGGACGATTCACTACGCGCGTATTGGCATCGCGGAATGATTCCACTACCTGAAGACGCTTTAATGCTTCGTTTTTACGTTGCTGCGATGTTTCAGTGTTGGCTTTGTGACGCAGCTCATAGCTCAACTCATCCAACTTCACGCGCGACAATAATTCATACAATGCCTCTGCTCCCATTTTCGCAAGGAATTTATTGGGGTCTTTGTCGTCGAGGTATTGATTCTCTTTTGGCAATCGGTCGCTGATCTCGAGATATTCTTCTTCTGTGAGGAAGTCGTAGTCAACGATGGCAGCGCCATCCGGACGTGTTGCGCCACCGGCGTTAATCACCACATAGCGTTCGTAATAAATAATCTGATCAAGTTTCTTGGTGGGAAGTCCCAACAAATAACCAATCTTATTGGGTAATGAACGGAAATACCATATGTGCGCAACAGGCACACTCAGTGTGATATGCCCTGTGCGTTCGCGGCGCACCTTCTTTTCCGTAACCTCTACACCACAACGGTCACAAACGATACCCTTATATCGAATGCGCTTGTATTTTCCACAATGGCATTCGTAATCTTTTACCGGACCGAAAATTTTCTCACAGAACAGACCATCTCGCTCTGGCTTGTAGGTTCTGTAATTGATGGTTTCCGGCTTCAGAATTTCTCCGCTGGATCGCTCCAGGATTTCCTCAGGTGAGGCAAGACTGATGGTGATGGATCTAAAATCACTCGTCTGTCTGTTGGTCTTTTTGCCCTGTATCATAGGTTGATATTGTCTTTAGAGGTTTATCAGTTTTCGTTTAGCTTAATGTTCAGTCCGAGACCACGCAGTTCATGCAACAATACGTTGAATGACTCCGGAATGCCCGGCACTGGCATGGTTTCACCTTTCACAATGCATTCGTAGGCTTTGGCTCGGCCCATAACATCGTCGGATTTGACAGTGAGGATTTCCTGAAGGATGTTAGCCGCACCGAATGCTTCCAGTGCCCATACTTCCATCTCTCCGAAACGCTGTCCACCAAACTGCGCCTTACCACCCAGCGGCTGCTGCGTAATAAGTGAGTATGGCCCGATGGAACGTGCGTGCATCTTGTCATCCACCATGTGGCTCAATTTGATCATGTAGATCACACCCACTGTGGCCGGCTGTTCGAAGCGCATACCGGTACCGCCATCGTAGAGATAGGTCACACCCCAATCTGGAACACCCGCCGCGCGCGTTTCGTTCAGGATATCATCGAGCGATGCTCCATCGAAAATTGGCGTTGCGAATTTCTTTCCGGTCTTAATTCCCGCCCATCCCAAAACAGTTTCGTAAATCTGTCCGAGGTTCATACGGGAAGGTACACCGAGTGGGTTAAGAACGATATCTACAGGTGTTCCGTCTTCCAGGAATGGCATGTCTTCATCACGAACGATTTTCGCAACGATACCTTTGTTTCCGTGACGGCCCGCCATCTTATCACCCACGCGAAGCTTACGCTTTTGGGCAATATGCACTTTCGCGAGTTTCACAATTCCTGCAGGTAGTTCATCACCCACAGTGAGCTGGAATTTCTGACGCTTATAAGCACCTAATACTTCGTTGTATCGAAGGTTGTAGTTGTGAATACAGCGCTTCACCATGTTGTTGATGCTGTCTTCTTTCGTCCATCCTTCAGCATTGAGAACACTGAAATCCAGCGTCAACAATGCTTTGGAAGTGAATTTCACACCCTTCTTGATTTGTTCCTCCTTGAAGTAGTTGTAAACTCCTTGCGATGTGCTATCCCCAAGGATTTCGATGAGTTTCTCAACCAAAAGTTTTTTGAGATCAGCTACTTCCTTTTCATGCTCACGATCCAAAGCATCCAATACTGCTTTGTCATTGCCTTTTGCAGCGGGCTTCTTTTCTTTAGAACTGCGAGAGAACAATTTCTTGTCGATGATGGTTCCGGTAACACTTGGTGGAACCTTGAGAGATGCGTCTTTCACATCTCCTGCCTTATCACCAAAGATGGCGCGCAACAGTTTTTCTTCCGGTGTTGGATCGGTCTCACCTTTAGGAGTGATTTTGCCGATGAGAATATCACCTTCTTTTACTTCGGCTCCGATGCGAATGATACCATTCTCATCAAGATCTCTCGTAGCTTCTTCACTAACGTTAGGAATATCCGGTGTCAATTCTTCTACACCACGTTTGGTGTCGCGCACTTCGGTAGAATATTCTTCAACGTGAATGGATGTGAAAATATCGTCACGAACCACACGCTCACTAATAACAATCGCATCTTCGAAGTTGTATCCTTTCCAAGGCATGAATGCCACTTTGAGGTTTCTTCCAAGGGCAAGGTCACCGCCTTTTGTCGAGTAACCTTCAACAAGGATTTGGCCTTGCGTTACGCGCTCACCTTTGGCAACGAGCGGACGTAAATTCACTGAAGTACTTTGGTTGGTCTTCATGAACTTGCGCACGTTGTAGGTTTTGACGGGTGAACTGAAACTAACCAATTCATCTTCAGCGCTGCGCTTGTATCGGATGCGAATCTCGTTGGCATCAACGTACTCCACGGTGCCATCACCTTCAGCAGTTAGCAGCACACGCGAGTCTCCTGCTACGCGAAGTTCCAGGCCTGTACCCACCACTGGGGCCTCTGGCCTCATCAATGGTACTGCCTGACGCATCATGTTGGAGCCCATCAGTGCGCGGTTGGCGTCATCGTGCTCAAGGAATGGAATCAGGGATGCAGCAATCGAGGCAATCTGATTCGGTGCAACGTCCATCAGGTGCAAGTTAGACGGCTCAACAACGGGGAAGTCACCTACCAAGCGGGCTTTTACCGCATTTGTTTTGAAGTTGCCTTTTTCATCCATATCGAGATTTGCCTGAGCAATCACCTTGGCATCTTCATCTTCAGCGGTGAGATAAACTACACTGCTGCTATTCATTTGGGCTTTGCCATTTTCCACCTTACGATAAGGCGTTTCAATGAAGCCAAGTCGGTTGATTTTTGCATACACGCAGAGGGATGAAATCAAACCGATATTCGGACCTTCCGGTGTTTCGATAGTGCAAAGTCTTCCGTAGTGTGTATAGTGAACGTCACGTACTTCGAAACCTGCGCGCTCGCGAGAGAGACCGCCGGGACCCAGGGCAGACATACGACGTTTGTGCGTAACCTCTGCGAGTGGATTGGTTTGGTCCATGAACTGTGAGAGCTGATTCGTTCCGAAAAACGAATTGATCACCGAAGAAAGCGTTTTTGCGTTGATAAGGTCGATAGGTGTAAACACCTCATTGTCCCTAACATTCATACGCTCACGGATGGTGCGTGCCATACGGGCAAGACCTACAGCGAACTGATTGTACAATTGCTCACCCACCGTGCGCACGCGACGATTGGAAAGGTGATCGATATCATCTACATCGGCCTTGGAATTCACCAGCTCGATGAGGTATTTGATAATTTGAATGATGTCATCTTTGGTGAGTGTTCTGCTCTGAGACTCGTTGTTGCCCAGTTTACGGTTGATACGGAAACGTCCCACCTCACCAAGGTCATAACGCTGTTCAGAGAAAAACAATTTGTCGATTACGCCGCGCGCGGTTTCCAAATCTGGTGGTTCTGCGTTACGGAGCTGACGGTAGATATACTCAACAGCTTCTTTTTCCGAGTTGGAAGTATCTTTTTGAAGCGTATTGTGGATGAGTGTGAAATCTGCAGAGTTCGATTCTTCTTTGTGAAGAATGATAGATTTGGCTCCGCTCTCTGCGATGATGTCGATATGTTGGTTTTCCAGAACAGTTTCGCGATCGAGTACGACCTCATTACGTTCGATAGAAACCACCTCACCGGTATCTTCATCCACGAAGTCTTCGATCCATGTTTTCAAAACACGTGCAGCAAGTCTTCTGCCAAGTACTCGTTGGATGGCGGCTTTAGACACTTTAACTTCTTCTGCAAGGTTGAAGATTTCAAGAATTTGACGATCGCTTTCGTAACCGATAGCACGAAGCAGTGTGGTTACTGGAAGTTTCTTTTTACGATCGATGTAAGCGTACATCACGTTGTTGATGTCGGTTGCGAATTCAATCCATGAACCGCGGAACGGGATGATACGTGCGCTGTAAAGTTTGGTGCCATTGGCGTGGCGGCTCTGTCCGAAGAACACACCTGGAGAGCGGTGAAGTTGTGATACAATCACGCGCTCGGCTCCATTGATCACAAAGGATCCTTGAGGAGTCATATAAGGAATTGTACCGAGGTAAACGTCTTGCACGATGGTTTCAAAATCCTCGTGCTCAGGGTCGGTGCAATACAATTTCAATTTTGCTTTGAGAGGAACGCTGTAGGTTAGACCGCGTTCGATACACTCGTCGATGGTGTATCTTGGGGGATCGATGAAATAGTCTAAGAATTCCAGAACGAATTGATTTCTGGTATCTGTGATCGGAAAGTTTTCTGAGAACACCTTGAAAAGACCTTCGTTAGCCCGGTTCTCGGGATTGGTTTCCAACTGAAAAAACTCTCTGAAAGAGGCCAATTGAATTTCAAGAAAATCAGGGTATTCGTAAAAATTTTTTGCGGATGAAAAATCCTGTCGTCCGTCTGACTTTTTTATCGATGCCATCGAATTTTTAATTTGAATGATACTTAATACAGTGGCGGTTGATGCATTTTAACCTGTGCCAACCGGAGCAGGGGAGGGGGGCTGTAAACCGGACAAGGCCACTCACGCGCAGGGTTTGCGCATGAGGGCCTGAACCGGAATCAGATGTTGTAATTACTTAATTTCAACTTTTGCTCCTGCCTCTTCAAGTTGTGTTTTCAAAGCATTTGCTTCGTCTTTTGTAACACCACTCTTTAAAGGTGAAGGAGCTTTGTCTACTGTATCTTTTGCTTCTTTCAAGCCAAGACCAGTAAGATCTTTCACAAGTTTAACTACAGCGAGTTTGTTTGCACCGCCTTCTACGAGAACTACGTCGAACGCAGTTTTCTCTTCAGCAGCAGCAGCGCCACCGCCGCCACCTGCCATCATCACTGGAGCGGCTGCAGCCGGCTCGATTCCGTAGTCGTTCTTAAGAATTGCGGCGAGTTCATTTACCTCTTTCACCGATAGGTTTACGAGGCTCTCAGCCATTGCTTTCAAATCTGCCATTGTATTGATTTTAAAGATTGTTTAAAGTTATTTTTTAGGCCTTTTTTTCCTCGAGTGCCTTTACGAGGCCAGCGATTTTGTGACCGGCGCTGCCCTGCAGTGCTGATATCACATTCTTCGCTGGAGATTGCAACAGACCGATGATATCTCCCAGCAATTCGTTTTTGCTCTTGAGCGCAACGAGTACTTCGAGTTGATCGGCTCCAACATAACAGTCGTCCTGAATGAACGCTGCTTTGAAGGCAGGTTTCTCATGCTTCTTTCTGAATTCCTTGATCAGCCGGGCAGGACCATTTCCCACTTCAGCATACATCACGGCAGTATTGCCATGCAATGCAGTGTAGAGGGGCTCATAGTTCTTTCCTTCTACGCGCTCCATTGCCTTTCTCAGTAGCGTGTTTTTAACGACACGCATTTTGATGCCGGCTTTGAAACATTCACGGCGCAGATTGCTGGTTGCCTCGGCATTCAGAGAGCTTGTGTCTGACAAGTAGAAAATCTCATTCGAGCTGAGTTCTTCTACCAGCGTGGTAATCTCCTGATTTTTTTGCTCTTTAGTCATTAGGCATTGTTCAATTGTGGATCACAGCAATCAGCTGATGGATCTAGATTCAACTTTTACTCCGGGGCTCATCGTAGAACTCATGGAGATGCTTTTGATATAAGCACCTTTCGCCGACGATGGCTTCAGCTTGACAATGGTTTGCAGCAGTTCATGAGC
>Ga0255288_1000124_pt1 | contig 9423 bp, 8 predicted proteins | sample AtltaT_38_FD_183682 | JGI IMG/M metagenome (GOLD analysis project Ga0255288, IMG submission 183682) | Metatranscriptome of freshwater microbial communities from Altamaha River, Georgia, United States - Atl_UVDOM_RepA_8d (Metagenome... | ecosystem: Environmental > Aquatic > Freshwater > River...
CTCATCCAAAGGACCGCACAAGACACCGGGAAAAAAGTCCGCTATCAGTCCTCAGGCCTAGAGATCGAGGTCGATAAAGCCATCGGAAAAACCCTGAGCGGCGCCCTGACCCACGTCCTGCGCAACAGCATCGATCATGGGATCGAAGCACCCGAGCAGCGACGCCTGCATGGCAAACCTGAGGAAGGTTGCCTCGAAATTTCGGCACGGCTTCGCCAAGGCGTCATTCATCTCACCGTACGGGATGATGGAGGGGGCATCAATCGGCAGCGGGTGAAGGCGAAGGCGGTAGAAAAAGGTCTGATTTCCGCAGCCCAAGCCAACCGATTGAGCAAGGACGAAATCAATCAGCTCATCTTCTTGCCCGGCTTCTCTACCGCCGAAACAGTCACAGATATTTCGGGCCGTGGGGTCGGTATGGACGCGGTCAAGGCCGCCATCGAAAACCTACGAGGCACCCTCACCCTCGAATCAGAAGAGGGAAAGTACACGGCCCTCCATTTTGCCATCCCCATCCCCAAAACCGTGAGCATCGAGAATACCCTACTCATCGAGGCTGAAGGCCTGCATTTAGCTGTTCCCGAACGAGCGATTGTAGGCATTGTGAATCGTGCGGACCTCTCGCTCACCCCACTCCTCGGGAGCCGCGTCTGCCAGTTCAGGGGGCACATCGTTCCCCTGGCGGCCTATCGCGAGATGGTCGGTCGGTCTCAGGGTCCCGATCATCATCGTAACTTTGCTGTTTGCCTCATGATCGCAGGCCAAGACCAGATCTACGGTCTCCAAGCAGACCGGATTATTGCGCGCTTGGAGGCTGTAGTAAGGCCTTTCGACACTCTCGTGGATACCTTGCCTGGCTTGCAGGGAACCAGCGTCTTAGGTAGTGGCAAAATCGCTTATGTCGTCAGTCCTAGCGATCTGACGGAAGAAGCTCGCATTCATCTGCAGCAGCGCTCGGAGGAATTAAAAAATGGAACTCGCTAAAACGCAAGGGACCGATTCAGGATTTCACCTGTTTGAAGAAGAGGCCAACCCAACAGGGCCAGCGACCTCGGCGCGGGAAGCTGACCGTGCCTTGAACTCAGGCCGACAGCTGGTCTTTTCCATGTTGGGACAACGCTACTGTCTTCCCCTCCGCTTGGTCAGGGAAGTTGCGGAGTACCAGGAACCTACCCCACTCCCGATCCCTAGGCTGCACCTGGCTGGCTACGTGAGCTATCGTGGCGAAGCTCTGCCCTTGCTCGACCGCTGTAGCATCCTCGCTGTCGATCCCCAGACGGCCGCTCGCCATCAGGCACGGAAGCTCGTCATCCTCCAGGTCCAGGGGGAACACTGCGCCTTAGCTGTAGACCACCTGGAGCACATTATGAACTTTACTGCCGAACTCAAGTACGCGGGTCATTTGAGGGTCCTAGGTCAAGAAAACATCGTCCAGCGGGTCGCTTTTGACAAGGACCAAGCGATTCTGGGCCTCGACTTTGAGAGTCTTCTTTTGCCAGCCAAAAGAAGCGCATGATTCGTGAAAAGTAAGTGAGAGGGAACGATCACAAGGAGCATAGCTTCCAAAAACTTTTGAAGGAATGGAAAGGAGTTCTGATCATGGCAGCACGAAAAGAAGGTTCTCATGTGGGTAAACTTGCGGTTCCTCCTTCCCACGCGAAAGCACAGGGACGAGGGCAAGACAGCACCGAGTCGCCTGGTAGCCTCGCGCAAAAGCGTGGCAGCCAGAGCCTGGCGGACGAGGCCTCCCCATCCCGCCTCAGCGATTTGGTGGAGAAACGTAAAATCGCTCGACTGCGAGCAGAAAAGCGCGCTGATTCGCGCACCGTGGCGAAGCGTCAACAGGCTGCCGAACGCATCGCTGCGGCCACTGAGGAGCTGGCCAGTGGTGTCGCGGAAGCAACCGCAGCAGCCGAACAGCTTTCCAAAGCCATGGATCAAATTTCCATCGGTGCCACCCAAGCGAGTGCTGCGACCCAACAGAGCCAGGCAGCAGCCGTTCAGTTAGCACGCAGTGCAAGCAGTGCTTCTGCTGCAGCTGCTCAGTCCATGCAGAAAGTCCTCTCGATTCAGGAACTCACACGCAAGACATCCGATGAAGTCGACAAGCTCGTCCTGAGTGTCGGGGAAGCCTCCGATAAAAATGTGGAATCAGCTCGCATGATGACAGATCTCCAGCGCCAGGCCAATGAAATCGGCGAAGTGGTCAAAGCCGTGGCCTCCATTGCCGACCAGACCAACCTGCTGGCCCTGAATGCAGCCATCGAAGCCGCTCGGGCCGGCGAGCATGGACGTGGATTTGCCGTTGTCGCCGATGAGGTGCGCAACTTGGCCGAAGTTGCCGAACGGTCGGCGGGCGAAATCCGCAGTTTGATCGGCAAAATCCAGGCTGATGTCACAGTGGTCGCCAACGACACCGAACAGGCTGGCTTGCGTGGCAAAGAAGAGGTCGAGAAGGGACGCTTCATCACGCGACGTCTGATCCAGATCGAAGAACAGATGCGGACTGTCCGTAATGCCTCGTCCGAGGTGGACCGTGCCAGCGGGGAAGTCGCTGCCGCGATCGATCAATTTCGCAAGGGGGCGGACGCTATTGCCAAAACCGCCGAAGAGGCATCAGCAGCAGCCAATGAAGCTTCGGCTGCCTGCGGCGAACAGAAAAAAGCGCTGAGCGAGGTAGAAAACTCGACCGACGAACTGGCGCAGATGGCGGAAGATCTCAAAACTAATACCGATTCCGAAAAGAGCAGTGAAACCTTGGCTGCTGCGGCCGAAGAATTATCAGCCACGGTTCAACAAGCCAACGGTGCTGCCCAACAGATCATGGCAGCTATTCGGCAAATTTCTCGCAATTCCGAGCATCAAGCGGCTGCTACGGAGCAATCGTCCGCGGCGCTTCGGCAAATCGACAAGAGCATCAAAACCATCGATAGTCTCGCCAAAGAATCCCTCGACCTGGTCAACAAACTCCAAGCGAGCGTCGGCGAAAGTAAAACCAAGATCGATGAACTCATCCAGGGCATCAGTCAGGCCGCCAGTGCTGGCAAAGCATCGGTCAAAAATGTTTTGACCTTGGAAGGCCGGATTCGCCTGATCGATAAGATCGTCGATCAAATCAGCAATACCGCGATCATGACCAATATGCTCGCCGTGAATGGTGGTATCGAAGCTGCGCGAGCCGGCGAGTTTGGTAAAGGGTTCGCTGTGGTGGCTGGCGACATCCGCTCGCTTGCGACCGATTCGGCAACCAATGCCGAAAAAATCAAGGAAATGGTGCTGTCATTACGGAGTCAGATCCAATCAGTGGCCAAAGATGTGCTGGATGTGAGTACGACAGCCGACCGTGAAGTCCAAAATGCTAAGCGATCGACGGAAGCACTCAAAATTTTGGAAAGCGATATGCTCGAAGTCCAAAAGGGTATCGAAACAATTGCCACCAGCGCTCAGGAGAGCGTCACCGGCATCGTGCAGGCCCAAAAAGGTGTCGAACAGATATCAGCGGCGGCTCAGCAGGCCTCAAGCGCGGCTCAGCAGGCTTCAAGCTCGGCCCAGCAACAAGCCAAAGGAATGCAAGAGTTGGCCCAAGCGATCGAGGATATCTCAGCTATGTCTGATGAGCTTCAGAACAAATAAGCTCACTCTGAGCCTCACAATTGCTATGAGGAGCGAGTATCGTGTTACGCATACAATCATCGGTGAGCCTCGAACAACTTGTTTCATTTCGGGTGGCGAACCAGGAACTTGCGGTTCCCATCCAACTGGTCCAGGAGATTGTGAAGCTCCCGACCATTACAAAAGTGCCTCGAGCCCCTGACTACGTCGAAGGAATGGGGAATCTCCGGGGAGAAATACTCCCGATCATCAATCTGCGACGCCGCCTCGGCTTTGCGCCTCAGGAACCCGACGAACAGACCCGGGTGGTGGTCATCCACAGCAAGGGAACCCTCACGGGCGTTATCGTCGACGCGGTGTCAGAGGTCATGGGCGTCGACGCGCGAACGCTCGAGCCCCCCCCTGCCTCACTTGCGGGAGTCGAGGGCCAATACCTGCGCTCGGTAGCCAAGGTCAACGATGGCAAACGCCTCGTCATGATCCTCGATGAATCGAGGGTCTTGCCAGATGCCCTGGGAACCAATCAGCTGACGAACCCCCAGCAGATGGGAGAGGGCACGAGTGTCTACAGCTCGGACGTCACTCACGAGAGTGAGGTCACCGACCAGCTCGTGTCGTTCCGGGTAGGGCGCGAGGAATTTGCAGTGTACGTTCGAAATGTCCGTGAGATCATCCGCGTAGCGGAGATCACGCCTATTCCGCAGGTTCCTGCCTACGTGCTCGGTGTTATGTCGCTCCGCCATCACCTGCTTCCCGTGGTTGATATGGCTCGACGCTTCTATGTCCACGGTGGAAAGACCGCTTCCCTCGCGCCGCTGGGGCAGGAGTCTCAAGACAATCAGCGTATCATCGTGCTCGACCTCGATGGATTTCAAACCGGCGTCCGTGTGGATTCGGTCTCCCAGGTCCTCCAGGTTGAAAGGAGCAGTATCGACGAGCCCCCTACGATCTTCAAGACGAAAGGAGTCGATTGCCTCCTCGGTGTCGGCAAACTCAATAAGGGCAAACGTCTCCTCATGCTGCTCGACGCCAGCAAACTGATCCCTGCAGACGATCGCAAGAGACTTGCTCACAAGACGGAGGATCACATCGTGAATGGAACTCTACAGCAATCCAGTAAAATCGATGACGAATTGAAGTCGGTCTGTTTTCGTATTGATCACGAGGAATACGCTCTTGACATCATGCGCGTCCAGGAAATTATTCGCCTGCGCGAGATTACCCGCGTTCCTCAGTCTCCCGATTACGTTGAAGGGATTATCAACCTGCGCGGTGTCCTCGTGCCCGTGGTGGACATGCGATCCCGTTTTGGGCTCGAAAAAAGGGAACGAGCTGATGAAAACAGAATCGTCATCACCACCATCCATGGCAAAATAACTGGCCTCATCGTCGATTCGGTCAGCGAAGTCATTCGCTTGCCTCGAGCCGACATCGAAGCCGCACCCACAACAGGCGGTGGGCTGGAAGATCGATTTATTGAAGGAATAGGAAAACTCAATGGCGGAAAAAGAGTTCTTATCTTGATCCGCCTGGAGGCTTTGCTCGATGAACAAGTCGATAAAGCTGCTTAGAACAGGTGAATATGGGTTGGGATGTGCTGGGGATATCTTGACGACCTCGGGGGTTGGTTCGTGTATTGTGATCTGCCTCTGGGATAGGGTCCGGGAGATTGGAGCGATGGCGCACATCCCCCATGCCTGCGATGAATCGCGCGGTGCTGATCGGAATCGAAACCCTGGGCTCTCCCCCGACACCGCTGTTCCCACTCTTCTCAGGCTGATGCGGAGGCAGGGCAGTTCTCCAGAGGGCTTGTCAGCCAAGCTAGCTGGTGCTGGCAACATGTTCCAGTCGCTAGGCCCAGGCCCAATGACTGATATGGTCGGAGCAATTTTGGGGAGTGCACATGCAGCCCTAAACCTCGAGGGAATCACTGTCGTCGCCCAGTCGACCGGAGGAGAGTTTGGACGCACGGTAAGTTTCGATGTTGAGACGGGTCAGATGAATGTGATTTCAACCAATGGCGACATTCAATTGCTTTAGGATGGGGTCATGAATCTGCAGAAGACAAAAATCAAAGTCCTCTTTGCTGACGACTCAGCTTTGATGCGGCGTGAGGTGCGACGCATCATTGAAAACGATCCCAGCATCGAAGTCGTCGGCCTCGCCCGCAATGGTCAAGATGCTGTCGATGCCACCAAAAGTTTGCAACCGGATGTCGTCCTTTTGGATATCAACATGCCCGTTCTGGACGGACTGACAGCACTCCAAATGATCATGATGGAGAGCCCACGCCCCGTTATCATGCTGAGCTCCCTCACCCAAAAAGGAGCGATCACCACCTACGAGGCCCTCGAACTAGGTGCCATCGACTTCATCCCCAAACCAGGGGGAACCATTTCCCTGAACATCAAGGAAGTCGCAGAGGATATTATCCGGAAAATTAAGGCGGCGGCCAATGGCAAGCTCGATCGGATGAACAGTGGGCGCAAACGGCGCAAACGGCAGACCAAGCCCCAGGCCCAGACCGCAGCTCCCCGCTCGAGTGCTGTGCCTCCCGCACAAGGTCTCGACAGAATCGTCGTGATCGGACAATCCACCGGCGGCCCCAATGCTATTATGGAAATTTTGCCTCACATTCCAGCAAACTTTCCTGCTCCCATCGTGGTGATCCAGCACATGCCAAGCACCTTTACGGGAAGCTTCGCACGACGCCTGAATGATCACTGTGCGATTCCCTTCAAGGAAATTGAGCGCGGTGATATTCTCAGCCCCGGGCATGGCTACCTGGCTCCCGGCGATATCCATTGCCTGCTCGCCGCACGTCCTGCTGGGCAAAGCGGTTTTACCTTCCGGCTGAGCGAGTTCCCGAAAGGAACTATTCACACGCCATCGGTTGACGTCACGATGAATTCGATCCTCGAACACTTCGGAGCGCGGACGATTGCTTGCCTGCTCACCGGAATGGGAGCTGATGGTGCGGAAACCATGGCCAAAGTTCGCCAGGCAGGGGGTCGCACCATTGCCGAGTCGGAAGAGACAGCTGTTGTGTTTGGAATGCCTAAAGAAGCTATTCGGATGGGAGGAGCCGAGTTCGTCTTGCCCATCTATGAGGTTGGTCCAAAGTTGGTGGAACTGGCTACGGAGGGGCATCTCGCCCTCCTGCAGAAAAAGGAGAAGAGCGCATGAATACAGACGAAAAAACCGCCCAGCTCGAGGAACTCTTTCGGCTGCTCACATCCCTGGACGCCACGGACAGACGGATGGCAGCTGAAGATTTGGGAATTCTGGCCGATAAACGGGCTGTCCCACTTCTGATGCACAGCCTTCTCGATCCTGTGATAGCGGTGCGCGAGGCCGCGTTGATCGCCCTAAAGCAGCATGTCTTCCCTGAAACCTGTGTTCGTATGATCGAACTTTTGATATCCGAATCCGTTCCCCTTCGCAATGCAGCCTTGGAAGTCCTGCAAGCGATGGCAGCTGAGGCCTGTCCCATGCTTCTAGCGGGCCCCCTCTATTCGCTGAGCGCCGATGTCAGAAAATTTAGTCTCGATATCATTCGCCAGGCCGCAAACCTGAGTGATGCCGAACGCAAATTGATCGTTGAAAGAGTACGCCCCCTCGTCGAAGACTCCGACTTGAACGTGGCTGCCGCGGCGATCGAAGTCCTCGCCCAGCATGGGGACGAAGGTATCATTGATTCTCTGCTCGCGCGACTAGACGGTCCAATTTGGCTGCAATGCCATGTCATTCAGGCTCTTGCACACATTCCAGGAAAACGGGCCGCCGAGAGCTTGACACGCATCGACGGGGAGACCCTCGCCCCGGTTGCCAAAGTTTTTCTGACCGAAGCCATCGAGTCACGCAAGCGAGCCGCTTAGGGCTCCGAGGAGGTTCGCCGTGCTGTTTAGCGTCGATCAGCTCGAGAAAATTCGCAGTCTCATCTACAAGCAGACGGGTATGCTGTTTGAAGAGAAAAAAAACTATTTTCTTGCGAGCCGTCTCGAAGAGCGCATGCGGGTCTCCCGCACAGACTCATTTAACGATTACTACAGGATGCTCATCTTCGATCATCCCTCCGCTGAGCTCAAACATCTGATCGAATCGGTAACCATCAACGAAACCTATTTTTTCCGTGATTTCCCTCAGCTACAAGGCTTTGCAGAATCGGTTCTCGCTCCCTACCTGGAGAAAAAGGCGGCGGCTCGCGACTTCAACCTTCGCATCTGGTCGGCCGCCTGCTCGACAGGCGAAGAAGCATACACGCTATCCATAATTCTTCAGGAAGTGCTGGTGGATCGCGAGCGTTGGCAAATCACGATCGATGCCTCAGACATTGACACCAAAGTCCTCGAACATGCCGAGCGAGGCGTCTATAGCGAACGGTCTCTCCAAGATATGCCCGATGTCTACCGAAAGAAATACTTCCGCCAGGAAGGTCAAAACTGGGTGATTTTATCAAGCGCCCGCCAGCTGGTCCACTTTCGGCAGCTCAATCTGATCGACCGCATGGGCATGCGCAGCATGCGCTCGTATGACTTTATCTTTTGCCGCAACGTCTTGATCTACTTTGACGACGACTCGCGCCGTCGGGTTGTTTCCCTGCTCTATGACGCCTTGCTTCCCCATGGATACCTCTTCCTCGGACATGCTGAATCGCTCGGTCGTATCACTGCGTCCTTTGAACTGCAAAAACTCGGGAGTTTTTTATGTCACAGAAAACCAGCCTAGCTGAGTCCATGCTCCACATTCTCGTCGTGGACGATTCGCAAATCGCCCGAAGTTTTCACATAGCTGCCCTTGCGCAGGCGGGGTATGCATGTAGCGCCGCCGAAAGTGGAGCTGAGGCTATCGAGCTGGCCCTGCGAAAACCTTTCGACGCTATCGTTACCGACCTCAATATGCCGCGTATGGACGGCTACGAACTGAGCAAACGCCTGCGTGCTTTGGAAGGCTATGCGGAGACCCCCATTTTGATGATCACCAGCGAACGTGAAGATCACGATCGCATGCGCGCGATGAATTGTGGGGTCAATACTTATATCACAAAGCCAATAGAGCCCGATACCCTCTGTTACCAGCTGGGGCTCCTGATTGGTAAAAGAGCGCGCACTCTGTAAGGTAAGACACGATGAGCAATCTAAAACCAGGGACCAGTGCCAGTCAAACGTCTGAGGATTCTCGCGATCTGCTCGCTGATTTTCACATTGAGGCGGCCGAATTGCTGGATGCTGCAGAGCAGTCGCTCGTCGCCTTACGAGAAAACAAAGCGGATGCATCTTCACTCGCCGAGCTGTTCCGCTCGATTCATACCATCAAGGGATCAGCGGCCTACTTAGGTCTCGGCTCGATCAAAGAACTCAGCCATGCCCTCGAGAATGTCCTCGATGAATTGCGGCACCAGACCGAGGGGGGCCCCAGCGAAGCCTGCCTCAGTCTTTTTTTCCGCGTCATCGATAGCTTGCGCCTGAACATAACAAACTCTTCTGCTGACTCTGTGCCGAATCAACCAGAAATCTATCAGCTGATCGAAGACCTTGAATCGATGAGCCAGGAGCAAAAAGCGCAAGAGCACCGCGTCGAACCCACGAAATCCTCCCAGGTCAAGGGCAGAGATGGCGTCTTTTGGAATACCCTTCAAAACCAGGTGGGCCAGCTTCGTTCATGGGTCGAGACCCTGTCCCAAGATGAGGAGAAGGCTCTCGCCGCCTTGGATACCTCGCTCCGAGCTCTCATGACTATCGTACACGCTGCAGAGTACATGGCTCTCGAAGGTCTTGAGACTTCCGCCAGAAATTTTCATGAACGTCTCAG
>Ga0255288_1000125_pt1 | contig 9395 bp, 1 predicted proteins | sample AtltaT_38_FD_183682 | JGI IMG/M metagenome (GOLD analysis project Ga0255288, IMG submission 183682) | Metatranscriptome of freshwater microbial communities from Altamaha River, Georgia, United States - Atl_UVDOM_RepA_8d (Metagenome... | ecosystem: Environmental > Aquatic > Freshwater > River...
GACTTTTCTGGCAACACAGCCTCATGGTGTGTTAACGCTAACGAGACCGTAGCTCGCGGTCGAATTGCCGGGCGTAAAACGGCAAACACTAGAGCACCCCCCGTTCATATGGATGCGTACGTATCAGAAGTGGTTGATATGGAATTCCCGTTGGTTAAGAACGATGAGCGTAGCCTCAGTGTGCGCGATGAACCCAAACCCGTTAGTGTAGATTTCGCTGGAGATCTCACCGACACCCCCCCCAAACCCAACAAATCAATTCTTAAAATACCTATTGAAGATGTTACCAATGGTATTCGGACACACGGTACAAGTACAACGGACACAGCTACGTTTAGTAGAACAGTTCGGTTTTGTCGAAATTCTCGAACTGTTCGTGCTGGAGTAGCTATTTGTATTGATGGTGGTAAACACAAGGATAAGTATATGGTTATTATCAGAAATGGTAAGGCATGTTTTCCTTCTTGTGTTGACATGGAGAGTGATTCTCGAGATTATTCTTTCCTAGCCTACTCGGCTATGCAAGATTCATTTCGGGTTAGATCACAGGATATAGAGGTGAACTACTGGATTGAAACTCTAGGTGTGAAGTATTTATACGCCATACATAGAGTTCAAGAAAGTGCTCCCTATGATATTGAGAGGAATGTCCGCCTAATGACCCCTCAAAGTATCTTAGATTTTGGAGCTGATAAGTTCACGGAAGCGTTTTGTTTGATGGTCGCTGCTGATGAAGAAGAAGCCTTTGAAGAAAACGTGGAATGGGTGAGCTCTTGCCCTGTTGTTGTAGATGAAAGCTCGGACACCGCTGAATCGGAAGATGAGCCTGATTCCACTACTCAGGATGAGAGTCCACCGGTCGAGGAAATGGAAGTGGATTTCGTGGTGCAACAGAGAGAAGATCGTATTGAAGAAGTTACAGATCCTATGATTATTGAAGTTCCTGAAGAGGAAGGTCAATATGAAGAGGAAATGTATCATTCTTGGATGAATGGTTATGGTGAAATTGAAGATCGTGTCTCTTATTGTCACACTCATGGTTGTGATGGTGATTTTTCAACTCCTTATTGTAGTGAATGCTTTAATTGTAATGGTAGTGCGTATGAAATGATGGACTTACGACATAGAGAATATGTATACTGGCGCACTTATTGTGATCGATACAGCATTTGCTATTGTGATGGATACTTGGAAATTTGTCAGTTACACTACGAAGAAATGGAAATTGAGTCAGATAATTCATCTCAGTATAGTGGCTATAGTGAAATGAGTAATGATAGCTATTATGCTCAGATGGATGTACATAGAGATATATTGGCTTTTAGAGAGACGTATAAACAAGATCAGCGTCCTACTACGCGGAAAGAAGGACGTTACAGTAAGTTCTGGAAGCAAGAAGAACCAGAGCTTCAGATAAAAGTCAGAAGACCTACGATTAATCGAAAAGTCAAGATAATGTCGACTATCAATGGGAATGCGATAGCATGTGCGAGCATGTTAGCGTATCTCAAAGGTAAACGACATGGTGAACGTAAGAGTATCCTAACGGAAGCTTTGAAGCGTTTGGATTACAATCTTACAGCGTCTTACGTTCGGAATGATAATTTTTCTTTCTATAAAATTTTAAAATTATGTAAATATTATAAAATCAAAGTCAGATTCACAAAAACAGAAATGAATACTCAGATGTTTAGTTTAAGTTCGATTATAGATACTAGTCAGTATGATGAAGCTGTCAATAAAGCATCGAATGTAATGGACAAAGCTCAGTCCCTTATAGATACGATTAGTCATTTAAAAGGATCTCTTGTTGCTTTTAACAATGGGATCCTTAATGCTTTATTGAAGTGTTTCATTCAGATAGTTTCGGTTGGTTATTTACTATCTCAGCCAGCCAATCAAACTCCGTCTAATATACTTGCGATTATAACTGCAACTCTCACGGGTGTGGTACCCGTGAATGATCTTATTGATCAGTTGGTTCTAGCGGTTAAAACGGTTGTTAGTTATAGCACGCAAGCGGAAGGGACAACGAATTTGGTTACTGCGTTGGTTGGTATTCTTAAGTACATCGTTAAGAGTGTTTGTGGTACAGTTGATGCCTTTTCTTCGGCAGCTTTTGATGTGAACGTTAAGTTCGTATCAAAGGTTGCTAAGGCGGTGTCGGCTGTCCGCAGCTTGGGCGAAACTTTTTCAATTATCGTTAGTTATTTCATTAAATTTCTTGGAAAATACCTCATCAGATATTATGGATATCTACCAGAGTTCTTAAAGGGCGACACAGCAGTTCTGGATGCTCTCGTCCAAGAGTTTAGGAATTTTGAATCAGAGAATCTCGGTTATAAATGTCAGTCAGATGTTTCGGTGGCGCGTAGAGTTCAGATCTTGGAAAAATCTTTAGCTGAATATGTAGACAAGTACAAGAAAGTTTCTTTAAGTTCTGGTAAAACGACCGCGGGGTACGTTATCGTTTCCTCTATGCACAACGTGGTAGCAGCAGCCCTCAAGAAAGTTCCACCTTCTATACTTAGTCCCGACGGATCAACACGTCGACAGCCATTCTGGTTATGTATAGAAGGCGAGCCTCGTATCGGCAAAACGACCTGGTTCCAGACGGTCATTTTAACGGAACTTTGTAAAATGCGTAAATATCATACTACATATACTAATCCACATACATATACCCATACTCGCATTTGTGGTACCGAATTCTGGGACGGATATAATGGCCAACCCGTTCTAATATACGATGATTTATTTCAAGTCTACGCCAACGATCAACAGATGTTTGTAGCTATCGACGAATTGACGAAAGTGATTAATGATAGTGCATTTCCTCTCAACTATTCCGCTATTCAGGATAAGGGAGTTCATTATTTTGATAGTGAGATAGTTGTGGCGAATATGCAGGGAGATTTTACAAATCAGAGCTTCATTAAGGCCAAGTGCCAATCGCAAGGTGAACACTTGAACTTAAGAAGATCTGTGCTTGTACGTCTTCATATTAATCCTAAATACAAAAACTCAGATGGAACAGTCAATCAACTATTAATGCAAACTAGCTTAGACTACAAAGTCGGAGATCACCCAGTGTATTCTATTATTCCCCGCGATGCTTATGTATGTTTCTTCAAAGATGTGAAAACTGGAGCGACGATGACTCTCGACAATTACAATACCCATCCTGCAGCGTGGCGAGTACCACAGGCATTGAGTGTGGAGGATTCATTGCGTTATATTTCTGATACGTGTAAGACGTATTTTGAGCGTAACGTGAAGTTTTCTCATATGGTCAATACCGCGTGCGAAAACCTATGGAACGCGCAGATGTTCGAGAGTATTAAGAGATGGTTTAGATCAGAGCAGTATGAGGATTGCTTGACTTATGGTGATGATACTCGTGTGGAATGTCCTCATTGTCACGAGCACGAAACGGTCGCTGCAATAGACGCCCATATGTTTAACCACCATGGTTTTACGTATGTGTGCGAATATTGTAGCGATGATTTCCGTGCTTTTGATGAGTGGAAGTCCCACATGCATTGTCACCATAAATACAAGCATGAGATCGTACATCCTCTAGTTTCTCGCATTCTTAATTTTTCTGAATTTAACGATCTTGGCACCGCTTTGCGTTTGTTAGTACCTATACAGGACGTGGACATATCTACAGTCAAATTGGATTTGACACGACACGCAGATAGAATGAAGTTTGAGAGTATTGCCTGTAGTATATGCCCACATTGTGTTACTTACTATCAAATTGCTAGTGGATGTTTTCCGAACACGTATCCTCCGAATGAGATTATTAATGGCCTCCTTCATATGAAACATCGTAGTGGAGATTGTGACAGAAATCTCCACAGTCGTCTTATTGATGGACATTTTAAGATTCGTCCACCCTGTTTATACACTTACATATATGACATGTATGCAGACTATAAGAAATCTTTTATGGAATTCATGCAAGGAAATATGTGGACCGTGTGTATCGGGTTGGGCGCGTTTGTATCAGCTATAGCTTTATACTTTACTTTTAACAGACAGACGGAAACGGAAGTCCAAAAAGGTAAAGGATCTAGCCATAAAGATGTTCAACGAGCGAAAGAGAGACGAGTACGAAAAGGAGGTAGGAATCGAGGAAAGTTGACGACCATACATGATATTGACGAGGCAGTAGTAACTATCGGCAGAGGAGTCTCTGAAGGTTTCGGTGCGCAGGTGTATAATGACTCAAATATAACTCTGGAGCGCAATCTCTCAGAGAGTATTGGATCTATACAGCTGTTAGTCGAGAACACAGATACTTCGATGGTACGATCTGACGCGAGTGTTTCGTTCACTAATGTTTGGGGAAATGTCTTTATGATACCGCGACATTTCTACGATAGAGCTGAACAGTATGCTCTGGATTATAAGAAAGCCAATATGAAAGCTACAGTTCAATTTCGTCTACACTGGAAATCTTCGAGTAAAAAGCAGGCCACTGTAAAATTCTCAGATGTCAAAAAGATAGATCCTCTTGATCTCGATAATAGTGGCCACATGGTTGATGTCTATTTCTTGTATATACCTGGCATCACTATGGGGAAAGATATTCGACGACACTTCGTTTCATCGAATGATGAATGTAATTTATATGGTGCTTATTTATATGGCTGTCGTACGATAGATGATAATTGTAAAGCGATGATACCTGTAACTGATTGCGCTTTGATAGAGCGCGACTTTTCTTATGTTATGCATGAGACTACCGATCCTATATTCAATACCAAGATTAATGCTCGGCGTTACGTCGTACCGTTGTATTACAATTATCGGTCTAACACGGTGAGTGGCGATTGTGGAATGTTATTATTACATACGGATTCAAAATATCAGTCAAAGATTTTAGGAATACATACTGCTGGCAGTACCAATTTGGGAGCTGGTCTCTCGAATTGTGTTTTCCGCGAAGACTTGGATGATGTAATGGACTATATTAAGAATAACTTGGAGTTGCAAGCTCAGGTACGGCTCGAATACGGCATCCCGGTTACGTTATCTCAAGACACCAAACATGAATTTTCCTCTACCATTAGAAACCAATGCACTAACTTTGAAGGATTTATGACGAATTACACATTTGATGGAGTTTCTAAGAAATTCCATCCCAATATGCCTCTTAATACGTCAATTAGTCCTTCTATTATGTATGACAACTTAACTGCGAAATTAGGTCCAGCAACTGGCGAACCAGCTAAACTTAAACCGTTTATAAATAGAGAAGGAGAAAAAGTTTCTCCTTTTATGATAGCTTTTAAGAAGCTGCAGAACCGATCTCCTTTGGCCGATCCTCAAGATCTTGAACAAATTGAGGATCATATCGTTTCAACTATTAACAGTTGGAAACCTGCCAAAGAATTAGGTTCTCCTAGATTATTAACGGAACATGAAGTGTTTAATGGGTGCGCTGGTGTTAATCCGATAGATGTTTCTACAGCACCGGGTTTTCCGTTCAAGAATGCTGCGAATCAACCTGGAAAGAAATCGTATATAACGACTACTGTTACTCCTAACGGTAACGTTTATGCGCCGACTGAACAGATGAGGCGTCTCATGAAAGAACGTGAAGATTTAGCGCGAGAAGGTATTATTCAATCTACCTTCTTTGTAGATACATTGAAAGATGAAGTGCGAGATTTAGAGAGAGTCGCTAATGGTAAGACTCGTATGTTTCAGATGGGTCCTCTAGATTTGTTGTTGTTAACTCGAAAATATTGTGGATATTTTGTAGGCTTATGCCATACGACGTATCTAGACGGTGAAATGTCCATTGGTATTAACGTACACGGGACTGATTGGGATATGTTAAGCCGCCGCTTGACAGTTTTTAATCAGTTTCTCAATGGAGATTTTACTAACTACGATAGTACTATTGGCCTCGATTTGGCTTTTAGTATGACTCGCATAATTAATAGAATTTACGACGACAGTTTAGAGAACCAAATGATACGTGCAGTTTTGCTGTTGACGTGCTTTGTCTCTTACCATTTGGCTTATGATGTTGTATATCGATCTTATCAAGGTAACCCCTCTGGATGTCTATTTACTACCATTTTTAATTGCTTAGTGAACATGATTCTCATACGATTAGTTTTTCTACATACTATGCCGATTCCTCTAGATGAATTTCATCGCCACGTGATACCCGTATTTTATGGCGATGATAACTTGATAGCCCTATCTGATTTTGCTAGTCGTTACATCACTATGTTTACTTATTCTGAAGTAGTCGCTAAGTGCGGCTTTAAGTATACCACTCCTGACAAATGTGATATGGTGAAACCGCATTATTCTTTTGAAGAATGCACATATTTAACGAATTCGTTTCGCTATATTCATGAGTTAGATGGTGTATTTATAGGTCGCACTATGGCTATTCCGGATGAAGAAACCATACATGATATACCGTACTGGACAAAATCAGACCCAGACAACATGAGAGATCAACTCAATAGGATCAACTCAGCTTTGCATTTGCTTTTCCCTTTTGGCAAAAGAAAATTTGATTATTATCGCAAAGCTTTTATTGAGTGCGTCGTTGCAGCAAGCATAAAGGGCTATCAAATTTATGCTGTCGACGTTTGGACGTGGAAAAAGGTATCAAATTTCTACACTGATCCATCATCCACCTTAATTGATCGTACTATTCTTTTAGATGAGGAAGATCGAATTTTATTGCAATTAAGGTGTTCCGACGAAGTTGTCGTTAAACACTCCTCAACGAGACCGCCCGATAGTGCTCAACCGGTTTCGATTACTACGCACTAACCCACCACACAACTCAGATAATCACATAAAAGAGAATGAAGTGAAGAACGAGGGTAATACCTCTCTTCAAGAATGCCCCCCTGTCCCTTCTATGAACCCCGAGATTACAGTCAAAAAAGTTATATCCCGAGCCCGAAAACCCGATTTAAATGCTTTTTTATCTCGTCCCTTTTTAGTTCAGAATATATCTTGGACGGCTACAGCTACTGCTGGTACGCGGCTTGCTACTATAACGTTACCTGATGCCCTTTTCCCTATACAAGCTTTTCTTGACAAGATTAAAAAGTTCGCTTTTTGGTCTCCGTCTTTTGAAGTTACGTTTAGGGTCAATGGTACTGGGTTTCATTATGGTCGTGTCGTGTGCTGGTGGCAGCCTCAAGCTAAATCTCTCCCTTTATCTTACACGAGTGCTAAACGTGCCTTTACCTCACCGAATTGGATACAACTCGATGCATGTTCATCAGTCGACAACACCTTCTTTATTCCTTATACCTATTACACAGATATGGTTACTGTTGGTGCTCTCACTGATGATATTGCAACTATATATGTTGATGTTTCGTGTCCATTACGTGTACCTGCAGGTACAGCTTCTCCGATTGATATCGCCGTATTCGTTAGATGTATCACTCCCAATCAACAAGGCTTTACAGATATTAATGATTTCACTACTCAGATGTTTTCAGTAGTTCGGAGTGGTGTTATCTCGTCCACTGTTCGTGGACTTGGCAATGCTGTTTCCGATCTTATCGAATATGTTGATTGGAGCGGTGTATCTAATGGGATACAGCGTTACACAGGTTTAGTCGCAGATGTTTTGCACTTCTTTGGTTTTTCTAACCCCCCTAATCTAACCACTACCTCCCTTATGCAGATTCGCCAACCTAATATGTTTAAAGTGTCAGATACTATAAATACAGTTAGTCTCGCTATGAGTAATGATAGGCAATGTGTGCATGCGGCTGGCAGAATAGGTATGGACTTGAATGAACTTGATATTACAGATATACTACAGAAACCCTTTTTAGTTTCCACTGTTACAGTGTCTTCTCTTACAGCACCAGGTTCGATATTATATGGGAAAACTTTGACTACTGGTTGGATTTCCAATCCGAATGAGGGCGGCGAAGTCGTCTCTCCTATTACTTATTTCGCGTCTATGTTTCGGCATTGGCGTGGTAGTCTTAAGTTTACTATATCAGCCGTTTGTAGTACTTTTCATAATGCTAGATTTCGTATAGTGTATATCCCAGTATACCCTCCCGCGACAGCTAATCCCGATTTGCTTACAGCTTCGAATTATGAGAATATTATATTCGACTTATCGACATCTCACGATTGTACTTTCGTTATTCCTTTCATGCAGACGCGTAATTGGTGTGTAACCGATGGCGCTGACCGTATTAATGGAAATAATGGAATTCTTATGGTGCAACAGATGAATACTTTAACATCTTCAGTTTCTCCCGTTTCAGATATGTCCTTACAGATTTTTGTCTCCGCCTGTTCAGATTTCCAGTTTGGTACTCCAGTGAATGAAGGCGTTACAAAGTCAGATTGGTTTGTGCAGATGGATTGTTCTCGTGTTACTTTAACTCACACCACAGTTGCGTGTAGTAGTACATGTTTGCGTGAAGCAGATGCTATAAACATAGGCGCTGGTCGTCCGTTTATAACAGGCTTCGATGATGTTATTAATATCATACCTAGTGTTCTTTCTCTAACTAAGCTACCTACAATCTATAAGTGGACTGATACTAAGCACTCAATGTTTATTTTCCCTTTTACCTCATGGCAGGTCCGTGCTGGTGGTGTTGAAGGAACTTCTTATTTAGCAAAAATGGAGGCCCTCTTTCGTTACAAGAAAGGTGGTTATAGAGTTACCGTTATAAGTGATCAAAACAACTATGATCAAGGCATAGATGTCGGTTTCATACCTTGGAACACTGCTATTACTACTGTCTATACCCCTATAGATACAGTTAAAGCAGAGACAGCTCTTGGAAATGGTGCGTTTCAATCGCGTATAGCTAATTCTAATCCTGTAGATATTATAATACCATATAACTCCATTTACAATAAGATTCCTACTTCACTAAAGAGTGAATTAACGTTAGCTAATAAGTCCGCCTGTGGTGCGTTATTAACTAAGATAGGAGAGACCGCAGTTCCTCGCAAAGTGTTCTTATCATCAGCTGATGATTACCGGTTAATACATTACATTGGAATACCTATCATTGCAGCCAAACCTACAACCTTTTTATCCTCGGATGAATTTTCATGGTCAGATATTGTCGATCCCGACGGCAAGATACGTCCTATGTCCCCCATCCCCGAAGCAAAATTAGATGCTGATTCTATTTCTGCGTGATATTAAAATCCTAATCAGTATACTCCTACGATGCCAATTTCGTAGACTCTAGTATTATATCCAATTGGCCGTTGCTATTTACGATAAAAGATCTTGATTTACATTAGACCCCCCCCCCCCCCCCCAAAATTATTAAATTTAGGTCAATATGGTCCCCCTATTTTCCGAGGTGGGGCTCGGGGGTATTTTTTTTTTTTTATCTTTTTTTATA
>Ga0255288_1000126_pt1 | contig 9364 bp, 7 predicted proteins | sample AtltaT_38_FD_183682 | JGI IMG/M metagenome (GOLD analysis project Ga0255288, IMG submission 183682) | Metatranscriptome of freshwater microbial communities from Altamaha River, Georgia, United States - Atl_UVDOM_RepA_8d (Metagenome... | ecosystem: Environmental > Aquatic > Freshwater > River...
CAAAGTCTTGCCGATTCACTCCCGGTTAAAGTGGCCGAAGCCTGCTGGCCGTGGGTGGTGATCAGTTGGCCCGCAAGCTCACGCAATTGCTGCATCGTTGCCGGGTGGCCATTGATATAAGCCTTGGATCGACCGTCGGCGTCAAGTGTTCGACGCAACAATAATTCACCCTCGTCACCTTCCATGTCGGCGTCGCGTAGATCGCGATGGATGCGATGCCCCGGGTCGAGATCGAAGTGTGCGGCGAGGTCAGCCCGCTTGCTACCCGGTCTGACCATCTTAGGGTCCGCCCGTTCCCCACTCAAAAGGCCGAGCGCATCGATTAAAAGCGACTTTCCAGCGCCTGTTTCACCGGTAAATGCGGTAAAACCCTGCTCAAGCTGAATGCTCACCTCAGCAACAATCACGAAGTCGCGTAAATGCAGGCTCCTGAGCACGCTAACGCCTCGTTGTTTCGTAGAGTGGTGGTTCGTGCCAGTTAAGCTTTGAGCGCAGGGTGCCGAAGTAGCTGTAGCCCTCGGGATGGACAAGCCGCATGGCATGAGGAGCATGTTTGATTTGGATGTCATCGTCGATGTGCAGGTCTGAAAAAACCTGCATGTCGCCTGAGACTCTTGGCTCCCTACCTTCGACAACGCGAATCGTGATCGATACATCATCAGGTAGACAGATGGGTCGATTCGATAAGGATTGCGGGGCTATGGGCACCATGATGAAGCCGCGCAACCGCGGATGGAGAATCGGGCCGTTGGCAGACAAGGCATAGGCGGTAGACCCGGTTGGACTGGCGACAATTAAGCCGTCAGCCCTTTGGGTGGCCATGTGCTCCCCATCGACCTCGACTTCAAGTTCAATCATGCCGGCTCTCGAGGAACGATTAACCACCACATCGTTCACTGCCAGGGTTGACCACACGGGATGGCCTGCGCGGCTTACGGTTGCAGAGATCAGCCCGCGCCTTTCGATCGCGTACTCCCCGGCGAGTACGGTTTGCAGCCCCACTTCCCATTGGCTCAAGGGGATGTCGGTGACAAAGCCCACCCGTCCGTAGTTGATGCCGAGCAAAGGAACTTCCTGGGGGCCGATTTGCCTTGCAGCACCTAATAGGGTGCCATCGCCGCCAACGGAAATGACCAGATCGGCCTGCTGGGCAATCTCGGAGAAATTTAAGGACTTCCATGCCGAAAGCACTTGGCTGTCGGCAATCGATTCTTCGATAACCACCTTGTGCTTCTTAGCCTCAAGCCAGGCAGCCATGGCCGCAAGCGTGTTCTCAAGCCCAAGGGTTTGTGGCCTTCCGACAAGGGCAATCGTTTCAAAGCGCAATGACATGACTTTGATTACACCATAGATGAGCTTAGAATTTTGGTCATCATGGACCATCGTTCTCGTTTGCTATTGAAGGCGCTGGTTGAGCGCTATATCCTCGACGGCCAACCGGTCGGGTCTCGGACCTTATCGCGGCATTCCGGGCTTGACCTATCGCCCGCGACCATTCGTAATGTTATGGCCGATCTGGAGGATATGGGGTTGATTGCCTCCCCTCACACCTCGGCTGGCCGAATTCCCACGCCACGTGGTTATCGGCTTTTTGTTGACAGCCTGCTCACTGTCAAGCCGATCGAGGTCGAAAAAACCGAGGAAATGCAGGATCGGCTGCAAAGTGCTGATCCACAAAGGGTACTCGCCTCGGCAGCGAGCCTACTATCGTCGCTGTCGTCGTTCGCCGGTGTCGTGATGACCGCACGCCGAAGCTCGCGCTTTCGGCAAGTTGAATTCTTAAGGCTTAACGCCCAACGATTTTTACTGATAATCGTGACCGATCAAGGCGATGTGCAGAATCGGATCCTGATTACTGATCGCGATTATCGGCAAGAGGAATTGATCGAGGCCGCGAATTACATCAATCAACATCTCGCTGGCTTGGGTTTTGACGAGATCAAGAGCAAGCTCAGGGAGGAACTTCAACATTTGCAATTGGATATTTCGGCCTTGATGCAAGCGGCCGTGCAAACCTCTGAATCGGCCCTAAGCGAAGAGGTCGATCCGGTCGTCATCTCAGGGCAGCGAAATTTACTCGGTGTGAGCGATCTGGCTGACAACATGGAGCGCTTACGCCGCTTGTTCGACATGTTCGACCAAAAAACATCACTCTTGCAATTGCTCGATGCATCGAGCCGGGCTAAAGGCGTGCAGATTTTCATTGGCGGCGAGTCCTCGCTCGTGCCGATGGATCAACTTTCGGTTGTGGTGGCCCCGTATGAGGTTGATGGTCGAATTGTTGGCACCCTTGGCGTGATTGGTCCCACGCGAATGGCCTATGAGCGGGTCATCCCGATCGTCGACATCACTGCAAGGCTGGTATCAGGTGCCCTAAACCACTTGAATCACTAAAGTAGTCCCATGCCACGCTTGGGCTTTACAGCATGGGTTACCCTTGGACCATGTCTGAGGCCAAGCCATCCTCGAGGTACAGCGCCTCGTCTTCTTTTCGCCACAACCAAAAGCCGATCGATGCGGTCTTGATGGTGCAATTAGGCACGCCCGAGGCTGCCGAGCCAGCTGCGGTAAGACGCTACCTTGCACAGTTCTTGTCGGATCCACGCGTAGTTGAGATTCCCCGCCTGCTGTGGATGATGATTCTCCACGGCATTATCTTGCGCTTCCGCCCCGCTGCTTCTGCCAAGAAATACGCCTCGATTTGGACCGAGCGGGGTTCACCACTTGCCTTACACACCGAATCGCAGGCCAAGGCCCTGGCACAGCGAATGCAATCGAGCTTTCCAGGTCTTGAGGTTCGATATGCGATGCGTTATGGCGAACCATCGATCGTCCGCGTGATGCGTGATTTGCGTGAGCAGGGGATGCAGCGCTTGCTGGTTTTACCCTTATACCCCCAATATGCAGCGTCGACGACCGCAACCGTTTGGGATGAGGTATTTACGGAGCTAAAGCGCTGGCGGAACTTGCCTGAGCTTCGGATGGTCAGGGGCTTTCATCGTGACCCTGCTTACATTGAATCCCTGGCCGCCCGTATCCGCCAGCATTGGGAAGAAAAGGGCCGTGGCGAGAAGCTCGTTTTCAGCTTTCACGGGGTGCCCAAACGCAGCTTGCTCCTTGGCGATCCCTATCATTGCGAGTGCCACGTTACCGCGCGCTTGTTGGCTCAAGCGCTTGGCTTGGCTCCAGATGCCTACCAGCTCACTTTTCAGTCGCGATTTGGGCGCGCCGAGTGGTTACAACCTTATACCGAGCCCAGTCTCATTGCGCTAGCCAAAGGAGGCGTCAAACGCGTTGACGTTTTCTGTCCGGGTTTTGTCGCCGATTGCTTGGAGACTCTTGAAGAAATCGCTCAGGAGGCCAAGCACGCTTTTTTGGAAGCCGGAGGCGAGCACTTTGAATACATCAGTTGCGTGAATGATCGCTCCGACTTTATCGAGGCGCTCGCCCAACGCATTCATGCAACAACGCAGGACTGGCAGTCTGCGTTGGATAAAGAGTCAAGGTCTGACGCTGCTGCTGCTGAGCGCTTGAGCCGCGCCGCCGCGCTTGGGGCGGATCGTTAAGTCAAAGGATTGCTCTGCGGTCGAATTTGACCGCCAAACGGACTTGAAAGATCGCCATCACGCCCCACATGCGCAACTGGTCAGCGAATTTTCAAGGTTAAAACGATGTCGAATTCCTCCGCAAATGATTCCCAGTCAGCCGACGCCTCTCAGGCTGCAAGCGACAGGGCGAAACCCGATCAGCAGGCAACAGCCAATCAGGATCAGTCGAGCACCTTGTCTTTTGACGCCATCAATGACACGGGCCATGCAGACCACCAAGGCGCCACGCTTGAGTCTGATGTCCTTGCTGGTTCGGCAAATTCCACCCTTGAGCTTGAGCAATTGCGTGCCCAGTTAAAGAGTGCGCAAGAACAGCTCTTAAGGGGTATGGCAGACATGGAAAACATGCGCAAGCGCACCGCGATTGAGGTGTCTAATGCGCATAAGTATGCTGTCGAGTCGTTTGCCGAGGCCCTAGTTCCGGTGCTCGATAGCCTTGAGCTTTCGCTGAAAGTCGATAAGCCTACGGTCGAGACGCTTAAAGAGGGTGCTGAAGCAACCCTAAGGCTCTTGCATGCAGCATTTGAGCGCAATCACCTGCAAGCCATTGAACCGGTTGGCGAACGCTTTGATCCTAACCGTCATCAAGCGATTTCCATGGTGTCGGGATCTTCAGTGAGTCCCCCGGTTTCGGCAAATCATGTGGTCACCGTTCTACAAAAAGGCTATCTCATCCACGATCGGGTCTTGCGTCCGGCACTAGTCACCGTTGCTCAGGCTTAAGGTTGCAAGAGCAGGGCGTGTTGGGCTTGTGATCTGCGGCTCACGCCACCATATTCAAATCACTTTAGATTTCAGAATTTTCAAGGAATTAAATCATGGCAAAAATTATAGGTATTGATCTCGGCACCACCAATTCCTGTCTCGCGGTCATCGAGGGCGGAAGTGCCAAAGTGATTGAAAACGCCGAAGGCGCGAGGACGACCCCATCGATCGTTGCGTATATGGAAGATGGTGAGATTCTTGTTGGGGCGCCAGCAAAGCGTCAGGCGGTTACCAATCCTCGCAACACCCTTTACGCGGTCAAGCGTTTGATCGGTCGTAAATTTGACGAGCCCGAGGTGCAAAAGGACATTGGTCTTATGCCCTACGGCATTGTAAAGGCCGACAACGGCGATGCCTGGGTAAAGGTGCGCGATGACCGTCTTGCACCGCCACAAATTTCTGCGGAAGTCTTGCGCAAGATGAAAAAGACAGCAGAGGATTATCTGGGCGAGGAGGTCACTGAAGCAGTCATTACCGTACCCGCTTATTTCAACGATAGTCAGCGTCAGGCGACCAAGGATGCTGGGCGTATTGCCGGTCTCGAAGTCAAGCGGATTATCAACGAACCCACCGCGGCAGCGCTTGCTTTCGGCTTAGACAAGGCAGGTGGCGCTGACCGCAAGATTGCTGTTTATGACCTTGGTGGCGGTACCTTTGATGTGTCAATCATCGAAATTGCCGATGTTGACGGCGAAAAGCAGTTTGAGGTCCTGTCTACCAACGGTGATACGTTTTTGGGTGGTGAAGACTTCGATCAGCGCATCATCGACTACATCATCGCCGAGTTTAAAAAAGAGCAGGGCGTTGATTTATCGAAGGATGTGCTTGCGTTGCAACGACTCAAAGAGTCTGCTGAAAAAGCGAAAATCGAGTTGTCCTCGAGCCAGCAAACCGAGTTAAACCTTCCCTACATCACTGCTGATGCAAGTGGTCCGAAGCATTTGAATTTGAAAATGACTCGCGCCAAGCTTGAATCGCTGGTCGATGAGCTGGTCGAGCGCACGATTGAGCCCTGCCGTAAGGCACTCAAGGATGCGGGGCTAAAAACCACCGACATTCATGATGTGATCCTCGTTGGCGGTATGACGCGTATGCCCAAGGTCCAGGAAAAGGTCAAAGCCTTTTTCGGACGCGACCCACGTCGCGACGTCAACCCCGACGAAGCGGTAGCTGTTGGCGCAGCCATTCAGGGTGCGGTTCTGTCGGGTGATCGAAAGGATGTCCTCTTACTCGACGTTACCCCACTCACTTTGGGCATCGAGACCCTCGGTGGTGTGATGACTGCGATGATCAAACGCAACACGACGATCCCAACGAAACATTCGCAAGTGTTTTCAACGGCAGAAGACAACCAACCCGCGGTCACGATTAAGGTCTTCCAGGGCGAGCGTGAGATCGCCTCTGGCAATAAGTTGCTGGGCGAGTTTAATTTGGAAGGGATTTCGGCAGCGCCACGCGGTATGCCGCAAATTGAGGTCACCTTCGATATCGATGCCAACGGTATCTTGCATGTTTCGGCTAAAGATAAAAACACTGGTAAAGAAAACAAAGTCACGATCAAAGCCAATTCGGGATTGTCTGAAGACGAAGTGCAAAAGATGGTCAAAGAAGCAGCTTCGTATGCGGATGAAGACCGCAAGCGCGTTGATCTGGCAAACACCCGAAATCAGGCCGACGCCATGATCCATTCGGTCAAGAAATCGCTTGAGGAACAAGGTGCAAGCCTTGAGTCGACCGAGAAGGCAAGAATTGAGGCTGCCATTGCCGAAGCTGAGGAGGCCATGAAGACCGACGACAAGGCACAAATTGATGCCAAAGTCGAAGCCTTGATGAAAGCTTCGGAAAAGCTAGCGCAGGCGATGGCTGCGTCCCAACAGGCAGCCGCTGGCGCTGCAGCGGGCGCGGCCTCAGGGGCTGGTGCAACTGCCGGGGCAGACAAGAAGGACGAGGATGTGGTCGATGTAGACTTCAAGGAAGTCAAACGCGGCTAAGGCGCTTTGAAGGTAAAACATGGCCAAACGTGATTATTACGAGGTGTTAGGCGTTGCCAAAAACGGCAGCGACGACGACATCAAGAAAGCTTATCGAAAGCTGGCGATGAAGCTTCATCCGGACCGCAATCCGGGTGATAAGTCAGCCGAGGATAAGTTCAAAGAGCTCAATGAAGCCTACGCTGTGTTGTCGGATGCACAAAAGCGTGAGACCTATGATCGATTTGGCCATGCCGGACTCGATCCATCACAAGGTGGCGGTGGATTTGGTCGCGGTGGTGCGGATTTTGCCGATGTGTTTGGTGATATTTTTGGTGACATTTTCGGCGGTCGCGGACAACGCGGTGGTCGAAGCAATGTTTATCGCGGTGCAGATCTTCGTTATTCGATGGAGATAAGCCTTGAGCAGGCGGCCCGCGGATTTGCCACCGAAATCAGGGTCCCTTCGTGGGAGAAATGCGATATCTGCTCGGGTAGCGGTGCAAAGCCTGGAACAAAGCCAGAAACCTGCGGCACCTGCGGGGGCTCTGGCAATGTTCGTGCTCAACAAGGTTTTTTCTCGATTCAGCAAACATGTCCAACCTGTCATGGCACCGGGCGGATGATTCCTCATCCTTGCACCAGTTGTGACGGTGTTGGGCGCACCAAGCGGACTAAAACCCTCGAAGTAAAGATTCCGGCAGGTATCGATGACGGCATGCGCATCCGCTCTTCAGGCAACGGCGAGCCTGGTGTAAACGGTGGGCCTTCGGGAGACCTCTATGTTGAAATCCATGTTCGCGAGCATCCGGTGTTTCAACGCGACGGCGATGATTTGCATGTGGTGGTGCCGGTCCGGATGACGATGGCAGCACTTGGTGGGCGATTAAAGGTTCCAACGCTGGATGGAAGTGTTGAAATCGATCTGCCTGAAGGCACCCAGCCTGGCCGCAAATTGCGCTTAAAGTCGAAGGGGATCAAGGGCGTACGCTCACAAGAAGTCGGCGACTTATACGCCCACATCGAAATCGAGACGCCGGTCCGGCTAACTGATCGTCAACGTGAATTGCTTGCAGAACTGGATCGATCTTTATTAGATAATGATAGGCATAGCCCTAAGGAAAAGTCCTGGACCGACAAAGTGAAGGATTTTTTTAAGTAATCAACTTAAAGCGAATCCTTTTACTCACCAAGCCATTTGAGCCTGCATAGCGAGGCTTCCATCAGCCTTTTCGATGGCGCAGTCGGTGACCTGAAACGCTTGCTCGAGATTCCCATTGTTGCCCTGCATGCCAAGGTCATACCCCCGACTAGAGAGTTGTGAAAAAAGCAAGCTCTCCTTGGTCAATGACCTCGAATGCTTTGCAACGACTTCAACGGGGTCGCCATCGAAAACTGGGGAAAGTGCACGAAACGCAAAGTAGCCTGGTCTTTTGGTTGCAGCCTGAAACCACGCAAGTGTGCCCATTAAACAAGCCATTAGGGGCCCATGAACGATCAGTCCGGGATACTTCTCAACCTCAACACAGTGACGGCGATCATAGTGAATTTTATGGCTGTTAAAAGTGAGTGCCGAATACCGAAACAATAAAACTTCGTCGGCTTGCATCGTGCATCGCACTTCTTCGGAGCCCTTGCTTGCAGCAAGTTCTGTAGCTTGTAACAAATTCATGGACCAGACGTTGGCCTTATAAGCTGCCTTGGGCTGTGGCGATTCGATCTGTGGAATATCACGATAAACAATGTCGTGTTCTTCATCGATGACAAGCTGATCGTCGCGCTTCCATTGATGCTTTACTGTCACAAATACAAGTTGACCGCTACGACCTGACTTCGATTCGATCGAGCGGACAGTTGACTGCCGGCTGATCGGATCTCCGATCTTGAAGTCCTCATGCCACTGCAACCTGCTTCCTGCCCACATTCTGCGTGGTAAAGGGACAGGGGGCAGAAATCCGCCCCTAGCAGTATGCCCATCAGGGCCTGCCTGATGCATCGCTGAAATCGGTGTTGCAAAGATCCAGTGCCAAAGGGGAGGCAGTACGCTAGTCTGCTGAAACACCTTGTGATCTAAATCGAGACTTGCGGCAAGTTGTTGAACCCTTTGTTGATCGACTCGATCCTGGGCAAATTCACTGCGACCAATCCAAGCCTTCAAAGATACTAAATCGATCTCATGTTGATTGCTTTCGTTCACCACCTTTACGCTCCTTATGCCTACTACTGCCCCTTAAACACTGCTGGCCGCCGCTCTTTAAACGAAGCGATGCCTTCTGACGCATCTTCAGACGCTGCAAGCGCAGATTGCACATTTCGGAACGCTGCAATGGCTTGATCGCGTCCATGCTCAACCGACAAAAGAACATTGCGCCTGCTAGCAACGACCGCCAAAGGTGCGTTTGCAGCAATAAGTTCAGCAAGCTCGCGCGCACGGGCAAAAAGCTTCTCCGTTGGAACAATTTCTTGAACATAACCCACGCGCAGGGCCTCTTGCGAGCCAAACTCGCCAGCGACAAGCAGATGGTAGAGGGCTGTACCCGTACCTGCACGCTCAGCCATCCGGACAGTGGCACCGCCAGTGGCCATAATCCCCCGCTTCACTTCAAGTTGCGAAAATCTGCAGTTATCCGCGGCGACCACCATATCGGCAGCAAGCATTAACTCGATGCCAAGCGTGTAGCAAATGCCTTGAACCGCCGCAACCACCGGCTTGCTGCGTCTTGGTTCTCGCAAGTCGAAGGGGTCAACGAGCTCGACAGGCCACATCGAGCGGCCTTCGCGCATTGCCTCAGCCCATCGAGGCAAGTCGAGGCCACCGGTGAAATGCTCGCCTTCGGCACACAAGACGCCAACCCGCAAGTCGGGATCATGCTCGAGTCGTGTGTAGGCTTGCGCCAGCGCCAAGCCCATTTCAGGGGTAAAGCCGTTTCGCTTTTCAGGGCGATTGATCTTGATAACCAGGCAATGACCCTCAGCGACGACGTCAATACGACCTAGATTGGCTTGCTGTTGTTCCAAGGC
>Ga0255288_1000131_pt1 | contig 9162 bp, 18 predicted proteins | sample AtltaT_38_FD_183682 | JGI IMG/M metagenome (GOLD analysis project Ga0255288, IMG submission 183682) | Metatranscriptome of freshwater microbial communities from Altamaha River, Georgia, United States - Atl_UVDOM_RepA_8d (Metagenome... | ecosystem: Environmental > Aquatic > Freshwater > River...
AGAAAAGTCCATCCACTTGGTTGAACGGCCAAATGGGTTGGGGATACAAGGCAAAACATCCATTTGGGTGACTTGCTTTTTGGCCCAGCCCACCAATCAGACAACTAACGGAACCAAGACTGATCGGTTTGCCCCGGATGACCGGGCGCCGATACAAGTTGGGAACAACCAAAATGATCCAAACTGAATCCCGGCTCGACGTGGCCGACAACACGGGTGCGAAATCCGTTTTGTGCATCAAAGTCCTTGGCGGCTCTAAGCGCCGCTACGCCAGCGTGGGCGACATCATCAAGGTCAGCATCAAAGAAGCCGCTCCGCGTGGCCGCGTCAAAAAAGGCGAGGTCTATAACGCAGTGGTGGTGCGCACGGCCAAAGGCATCCGCCGCAACGATGGCTCGCTCATCAAGTTTGACGGCAATGCCGCCGTCTTGCTCAATACCAAACTCGAGCCGATTGGCACCCGCATCTTTGGCCCGGTCACGCGTGAACTGCGTACCGAGCGCTTCATGAAGATCGTGTCGCTCGCTCCCGAAGTGCTGTGAGGTCGTGACCATGAACAAAATCCGTAAGGGCGACGAAGTCATCGTGATCGCTGGCCGCGACAAAGGCAAGCGCGGCAAGGTGGTCTTGCGCAAAGACGACACCCACGTGGTGGTTGAGGGCATCAACCTGGTGAAAAAACACACCAAGCCCAACCCCATGGCGGGCTCTCAAGGTGGCATTCTGGACAAGTCCATGCCCATTCATCAATCCAATGTGGCGATTTACAACGCAAGCACGGGCAAAGCCGATCGCGTGGGCATCAAGGTCCAGGCCGATGGCAGCAAGGTTCGCGTCTACAAGTCCAGCGGCGAAGAAATCAAGGTGGCATGACCATGGCACGTTTGCAACAACACTACCGCGAAAAAGTGGTTCCCCAGCTGACCCAGCAATTTGGCTACAAGTCGGTCATGGAGGTGCCCCGCCTCACCAAGATCACCCTCAACATGGGTGTGAGCGAGGCCGTCGCCGACAAGAAGGTCATGGAACACGCTGTGTCTGACCTCACCAAGATCGCTGGCCAAAAGCCTGTTGTGACCAAAGCACGCAAGGCCATCGCCGGGTTCAAGATCCGCGAAGGCCAGGCCATCGGTTGCATGGTGACCCTGCGCGGCGTTCGCATGTTTGAATTCCTTGACCGCTTTGTCACCGTGGCCCTGCCCCGCGTGCGTGACTTCCGGGGCATCTCCGGTCGCGCATTTGATGGCCGTGGCAACTACAACATCGGCGTCAAAGAACAGATCATCTTCCCTGAGATCGAGTACGACAAGGTTGACGCCTTGCGCGGTCTCAACATCAGCATCACCACCACGGCCAAGACGGATGAAGAGTGCAAAGCACTGCTCGCCGCTTTCCGTTTCCCCTTCAAGAATTGAGGTGACTTGTGGCTAAAACTGCATTGATCCAGCGAGAACTCAAGCGCTCCAAGTTGGTGGCCAAGTTCGCGTCCAAGCACGCCGAATTGAAGGCCATTTCCAAGGATGCCAAGCGCAGCGAAGAAGAACGCGCTGCTGCTCGCGATGCGCTGCAAAAAATGCCTCGCAACGCCAATCCCACCCGCCAGCGCGCACGCTGCGAGATCACGGGCCGCCCCCGCGGCACGTTCCGCCAGTTTGGGCTCGGCCGGTCCAAGATCCGCGAGATGGCCTTTGAAGGCACCATCCCCGGCATCACCAAGGCCAGCTGGTAATTGGCAAGGAGAACACCATGAGCATGAGCGATCCCATTGCCGATTTGTTGACCCGCATCCGCAACGCCCAAATGGTTGCGAAGGCGAACGTCAGCGTACCGGCTTCCAAAGTCAAAGCTGCCATCCTTCAGGTGCTGAAGGATGAGGGCTACATCGAAAACTACCGCGTCCGCTCCGAAGGCGGCAAGAGTGAAATCGACATCGAGTTGAAGTACTACGCAGGTCGTCCCGTGATTGAGCGCATTGAGCGCGTGAGCCGCCCTGGCCTGCGCATCTACAAGGGCCGTCACGACATTCCTCAGGTGATGAACGGTTTGGGCGTGGCGATCGTCACCACCCCCAAAGGCGTCATGACCGATCGCAAAGCCCGCGCCCAAGGCGTGGGTGGCGAAGTTCTTTGCTACGTTGCTTGAGGAAGGAGATCACATGTCTCGCATTGGAAAAATGCCCGTGACCGTTCCCCAGGGAGTCGATGTCACCATCAAGGCAGATCAAATCAGCGTCAAAGGCACTGGCGGCACCCTCAGTGTGGCCACCAACGCTCTGGTCAAAGTGACCCAGGAATCCGGCAGCGTGCACTTTGCGCCCGCTGACGAATCACGCGAAGCCAACGCCATGAGCGGCACCCTGCGCCAGTTGGTCAACAACATGGTCACCGGTGTCACCAAAGGCTTTGAGAAAAAGCTGGCACTGGTGGGTGTGGGTTACCGCGCACAAGCCGCTGGCAGCAAACTCAACCTGACCGTGGGTTTCTCGCACCCCGTGGCCATCGACATGCCTGCTGGCATCAAGGTGGAAACGCCGGCTCCGACCGAAATCATCATCAAGGGTGCTGATCGCCAGGCCGTGGGTCAAATCGCTGCCGTCATCCGCGCTGTGCGTCCTCCCGAGCCTTACAAAGGCAAGGGCATTCGCTACGCCGATGAGAAGATCGTCATCAAAGAGACCAAGAAGAAATAAGGAGCTGCATCATGTTGAACAAGAAGCAGCAACGTCTGCGCCGAGCCCGTCAAACCCGCTTCCGCATCGCCAAGATTGGCATCGCCCGTTTGATGGTCAATCGCACCAACTTGCACATTTACGCCACCGTGGTGTCCGAAGACGGCACCAAGGTGATTGCAACCGCTTCCACCGCAGAAGCCGAGATCCGCAAATCCTTGGGCGCCACGGGCAAAGGCGGCAATGCCGCTGCCGCCACGGTGGTGGGCAAGCGCATTGCTGAAAAAGCCAAGGCTGCCGGTGTGGAAAAGGTCGCCTTCGACCGTTCGGGTTTCGCCTATCACGGTCGGGTCAAGGCTTTGGCCGATGCCGCTCGCGAAGCCGGCTTGCAGTTCTGAGATTGAGGAATCATCATGGCTAAAGTACAAGCAAAAGTGCAAAACGAAGCCCGCGACGATGGCATGCGGGAAAAGATGATTGCCGTGAACCGCGTGACCAAAGTGGTCAAGGGCGGTCGCATTCTGGCTTTCGCAGCCCTCACCGTGGTCGGTGATGGCGATGGTCGCGTTGGCATGGGCAAGGGCAAATCCAAAGAAGTGCCCGCAGCCGTTCAAAAGGCCATGGAAGAAGCCCGTCGCAACATGACCAAGGTGTCCTTGAAAGAGGGCACCATCCACCACCGCGTGGAAGGTCAGCATGGCGCCTCGACCGTGATGCTGGTGCCGGCTTCCAAGGGTACGGGCATCATTGCCGGTGGCCCGATGCGCGCCATTTTCGAAGTGATGGGCATCACCGACATCGTGGCCAAGAGCCATGGCTCCACCAACCCCTACAACATGGTCCGCGCCACCTTTGACGCGCTCAACCGTTGCACCACCCCCGCCGAAGTGGCGGCCAAGCGTGGCAAGTCGGTTGAAGACCTCTTCACGGCCTGACCTGGGAGATTCACATGAGTCAGCAAACCCTCAAAGTTCAATTGGTGCGCAGCCCCATTGGCACCAAGCAATCTCACCGCGACACCGTTCGTGGCCTGGGTCTTCGCAAAATCGGTAGCGTGCGCGAACTCCAGGACACCCCCGCTGTGCGCGGCATGATCAACAAGATCAGCTATCTGGTCAAAGTGCTCTAAAGGTCAGTCATGCAACTCAATACCATTCAATCCGCCGCAGGCTCACGCCCTTCGCGTCGCCGTGTGGGACGTGGCATTGGCTCAGGCCTGGGCAAAACGGCCGGCCGCGGCCACAAAGGTCAAAAGTCCCGCTCGGGCGGCTACCACAAGGTGGGCTTCGAAGGCGGTCAGATGCCTTTGCAGCGTCGCCTGCCCAAGCGCGGCTTCAAGTCCCAATCTCTCAAGTACAACGCCGAGATTTCCCTGGCTGCGCTCAACCGCATCGAAGCCACTGAAGTGGACATGCTGGTGTTGAAAAACGCCGGCCTGATTGGCGAGCTCGCTCGCGTGGTCAAGGTCATCAAGTCGGGCGACATCACCAAGGCCGTCAAGCTCAAGGGCATTGGCGCCACGGCAGGTGCCAAGGCCGCCATCGAAGCCGCTGGCGGTTCGCTGAGCGAGTAAGGACCGAGCGTGGCAACTGGCTCTTCAAATGCACCCAAGTATGGCGACCTGCGTCGCCGTTTGGTGTTTTTGTTGATGGCCCTTGTGGTCTATCGGGTGGGTGCGCACATCCCAGTGCCGGGCATCGATCCCACTCAGCTTCAAAAGCTGTTTGAAGGCCAGCAAGGCGGCATCCTGAGCCTGTTCAACATGTTCTCGGGTGGCGCGCTTTCCCGCTTCACGGTGTTTGCGCTGGGCATCATGCCCTACATCTCGGCCTCGATCATCATGCAGTTGATGACCTATGTGGTGCCATCGCTCGAGCAGCTCAAGAAAGAAGGCGAAGCCGGTCGCCGCAAGATCACCCAGTACACCCGATACGGTACGGTGGCGTTGGCCTTGTTCCAATCCATGGGCATTGCTTTGGCACTCGAATCCTCGGCGGGTCTGGTGATCGAGCCAGGCCTGATGTTCCGCTTCACCGCCATGCTGACCCTGACGGCGGGCACCATGTTCCTGATGTGGCTGGGCGAGCAGATCACCGAGCGGGGCTTGGGTAACGGCATCTCCATTTTGATTTTTGCTGGCATTGCAGCCGGCTTGCCCAATGCAGTAGGCGGTTTGCTCGAACTCGTTCGCACCGGCGCGATGAGCATCATCGTCGCCCTGATCATTGTGACCCTGGTGGCCCTGGTGACCTACCTGGTGGTGTTCATTGAGCGCGGACAGCGCAAGATTTTGGTTAACTATGCGCGTCGTCAGGTTGGCAACAAGGTGTATGGCGGTCAATCCTCGCACCTGCCCCTCAAGATCAACATGGCGGGCGTCATTCCTCCCATCTTTGCGTCGTCCATCATCCTGTTGCCCAGCACCGTGGTGAGCTGGTTCAGCACGGGCAACAGCATGACCTGGCTCAAGGATGTGTCGGCGGCGCTCTCGCCCGGTCAGCCCATCTACATCATGATTTATGTGGCCGCCATTGTGTTTTTCTGCTTCTTCTACACGGCGCTGGTGTTCAACAGCCGTGAGACCGCAGACAACCTCAAGCGGTCGGGCGCATTCGTGCCTGGCATCCGCCCTGGCGACCAGACCGCCCGCTACATCGACAAGATTTTGCTCAGGCTCACCTTCATCGGTGCCATCTACATCAGTGTGGTGTGCCTGTTGCCCGAGTTTCTGATTCTTGAGTACAACGTGCCGTTCTATTTCGGTGGCACCTCATTGCTCATCATCGTGGTGGTGACCATGGACTTCATGTCCCAGGTTCAAAATTACATGATGAGCCAGCAGTATGAGTCGCTGCTCAAGAAAGCCAGTTTCAAACCCATGGTGGGTGGTTGAGCGACATGGCCAAAGACGATGTCATTCAAATGCAAGGGGAAGTGGTTGAAAACCTCCCCAATGCCACCTTCCGGGTCAAATTGGAAAACGGACATGTGGTGTTGGGCCACATCTCTGGAAAGATGCGCATGCACTACATCCGCATCCTTCCTGGAGACAAGGTCACTGTGGAGTTGACGCCTTACGACTTGTCGAGGGCGCGGATTGTGTTCAGGGCCAAGTGAGGCCAGTTTTGATTTGTGCTGACTTCAAGGTGAAGTTGGCGATTGAGGAGTGAAAAATGAAAGTTTCGGCTTCGGTAAAGAAAATTTGCCGCAACTGCAAGATCATTCGCCGTTCAGGGGTGGTCCGTGTGATTTGCACCGACCCCCGTCACAAGCAGCGCCAGGGTTAATCGGCGCACACACCAGATAACAGGGGAAACGCAATGGCACGTATTGCTGGCATCAACATTCCGCCGCATCAGCATGCTGAGATCGGCTTGACCGCGATTTTCGGAATCGGTCGCACGCGCGCTCGCAAGATTTGCGAAGCCTGCGGCATCGCTTATTCCAAGAAGATCAAAGACCTCACCGACGCCGAGTTGGAAAAGGTTCGCGATCAAATCGGCACCTACACCATCGAAGGTGACCTGCGCCGCGAAACCACCATGAACATCAAGCGTTTGATGGACATCGGTTGCTACCGTGGTTTCCGTCATCGTCGCGGTTTGCCCATGCGCGGCCAGCGCACGCGCACCAATGCACGCACCCGCAAAGGTCCGCGCAAGGCTGCTCAGGCACTGAAGAAATAATCGGGGAATCACATGGCCAAGACTCAAGTCAACAACGCTTCGCAACGTGTTCGCAAGAAGGTTCGCAAGAACATCTCCGATGGCATCGCGCACGTGCACGCGTCGTTCAACAACACCATCATCACCATCACCGATCGCCAGGGCAATGCTTTGTCCTGGGCGTCGTCGGGTGGTCAGGGTTTCAAGGGCTCGCGCAAATCCACGCCCTTCGCTGCACAGGTTGCATCCGAAGTCGCTGGCCGTGCTGCCATGGAACAAGGCATCAAGAACCTCGATGTCGAAATCAAAGGTCCCGGTCCTGGTCGCGAATCCTCGGTTCGCGCATTGGGCGCCCTGGGCATTCGCATCACCTCCATTTCGGACGTGACGCCTGTGCCCCACAACGGATGCCGTCCGCAAAAGCGCCGTCGCATCTGATTCTTCTTTAACCCGCCCACGGCCGCGCCTGCAATGTCGCGGCTCGCCGCTTTCTAGCGGTCAGATGAAAGGAAACTCAAGTGGCACGTTACCTAGGCCCCAAGGCCAAACTCTCACGCCGCGAAGGCACCGACCTCTTCCTCAAGAGTGCTCGCCGCGCCATCAGCGACAAAGCCAAATTCGACAGCAAGCCCGGCCAGCATGGCCGCACGTCCGGACAACGCACGTCCGACTACGGCTTGCAATTGCGCGAAAAGCAAAAGGTCAAGCGCATGTACGGCGTGCTGGAGCGCCAGTTCCGCCGCTACTTCGAGGAAGCCTCACGCATCCGTGGCAATACCGGCTCTAACCTCTTGGGCTTGCTCGAGTCCCGCCTGGACAACGTGGTCTATCGCATGGGCTTTGGTTCCACCCGTGCTGAAGCACGCCAGCTCGTGTCGCACAAGGCCATCGAGGTCAACGGCAAACCCGTGAACATCGCGTCTTACATGGTCAAGACGGGCGATGTGGTGTCGGTGCGCGAAAAGTCCAAAAAGCAGGTTCGCATTCAAGAAGCCCTGCAATTGGCCACGCAAGTGGGCATGCCGGCTTGGGTTGAAGTCAATGTCGACAAGGTGGAGGGCGTGTTCAAGAAGTCGCCTGACCGCGATGAGTTTGCTTCCGACGTCAACGAATCTCTGATCGTTGAACTTTATTCACGTTGATGCCTTCTGGCATCGGCGCTGTTTGATCCAGCGAAAGCTGGATCGGTTTCCAACATTCAGCCTTACCGGTGTAACGAGCCGGGGGTATTGAAAGGACCTTCATGCAAACCAACCTCCTCAAGCCCAAAAACATTCACGTTGAACCCCTGGGTCCCAATCGCGCCAAGGTGGAGCTCGAGCCGTTCGAGCGTGGCTATGGCCACACCCTGGGCAACGCCCTGCGCCGCGTCCTCCTGTCGTCCATGGTGGGCTATGCCGTCACCGAAGTCACCATTGCCGGTGTGGTGCACGAGTACTCCAGCATCGATGGCGTGCAAGAAGATGTGGTCAACATCCTCCTCAACCTCAAGGGCGTGGTGTTCAAGCTCCACAACCGCGACGAGGTGACCCTGAGCCTGCGCAAGGACGGTGAAGGCCCTGTCACCGCCGCAGACATTCAGACCCCGCACGACGTCGAGATCATGAACCCCGACCACCTGGTGTGCACCTTGTCGCAAGGCGGCAAGATCGACATCCAGCTCAAGGTTGAAAAAGGCCGTGGCTATGTGCCCGGCAACATGCGCCGCCATGCCGATGAGCCCAACAAATCCATCGGCCGCATCGTGCTCGATGCCTCTTTCTCGCCCGTCAAGCGCGTGAGCTACAGCGTGGAGAACGCCCGCGTTGAACAGCGCACCGATCTCGATCGTCTGGTGGTTGAGATCGAAACCAACGGCGCCATCACCGCAGAAGACGCCATCCGCTCGTCGGCCAAGATCCTGGTTGAGCAACTCGCTGTGTTTGCGCAGCTCGAAGGTGGCGAGCTCGCCGCCTTTGATGCACCCGCTCAGCGCAGCACCCAGCAGTTCGATCCCATCCTGCTTCGTCCCGTCGACGAACTCGAACTCACGGTCCGTTCTGCCAACTGCCTCAAGGCCGAGAACATCTATTACATCGGTGACCTCATCCAGCGCACCGAGAACGAACTCCTCAAGACGCCCAATCTGGGTCGCAAGTCACTCAACGAGATCAAGGAAGTCTTGGCCTCGCGCGGCCTGACCCTGGGTGTGCGTCTGGAGAACTGGCCTCCCGCAGGCCTAGACAAGCGCTGAAGAACAAGCGCGTCCCCTGGCCGTACCTGATACGGCGGCCGGCAAAACTCAAACAGCATCGAAAGGATTCGACATGCGTCACGGACACGGTCTCAGAAAACTCAATCGCACCAGCTCACACCGGCTGGCCATGCTGCGCAACATGATGAATTCACTCATTCATCACGAAGCCATCAAAACCACGGTGCCCAAGGCCAAAGAATTGCGCCGGGTCATCGAGCCCATGATCACCATGGGCAAAGCCCCTACCCTGGCCAACAAGCGCCTGGCGTTCAATCGCCTGCGCGATCGCGATGCGGTCGTGAAGCTGTTTGCCGAGTTGGGTCCGCGCTATCAAACCCGTCCCGGCGGCTATACCCGCATCCTCAAGATGGGTTACCGCGTGGGTGACAACGCGCCCATGGCCTTGATTGAACTGGTCGATCGCCCGGAAATCTCTTCGGGTGACGCCGCTTCCGCCGAATGATCGGCTAAAATCACACACATCAGCCGCGCGATGGAGCAGTCTGGTAGCTCGTTGGGCTCATAACCCAAAGGTCGGAGGTTCAAATCCTCCTCGCGCAACAAACCCCCGATCAAAGACGAACCGCCCAAGC
>Ga0255288_1000139_pt1 | contig 8970 bp, 3 predicted proteins | sample AtltaT_38_FD_183682 | JGI IMG/M metagenome (GOLD analysis project Ga0255288, IMG submission 183682) | Metatranscriptome of freshwater microbial communities from Altamaha River, Georgia, United States - Atl_UVDOM_RepA_8d (Metagenome... | ecosystem: Environmental > Aquatic > Freshwater > River...
CTTGATCGCGGGTAGTTCGTACTATTCTTACTACCAGCTAACTATCGCTAACTCGGAACTAACTGCTACCAAGGCAGCATATGCATATCTAAAAGCTCAAGTATCGGCTATCGTTACTAAGACTGCTGTAGCCGCAGCCGGTAACGTTACTCCTATTGTGACTACTGGTACTGCTGGTTCTGCTGCCGCAGCAGCATTTGCCGGCGATCGTGTACAGAACGTATATGATTGGCTCAACAACGGAACCGCTCCAGCAACAGTGCAACCAGCGACATCGTGGGTATCTGCAAGTCTAGTAGCTGCTCGTGCAGCATTACAGGCTCGCAGAAGCGAAATCGCTGCAGATGCTAGTGCATGGGTCAAGAAGTTCTTCCAAAATGTCAACTTTGTTGAAGCAACATGTCAACGTGACGTTGGTCTAATGGTCGATGCATTTGGATACGATCTAATGTTCAACTCAAACTATGCCAGCATCGTAGCAGGCATGAGTTACTCTCGTTCATTGACATCTACTGCTAAAGTAACTGGAAGCCAGTTCCAAGCTCAACAAGGATTTATTGAGTTCTTAAAGAGCAAGTGCAGAATCATAGCAGCCAGCGGAAGTGCAGCTCAAGTAGATGCATGCCTATATGATCTAATCAGCACTATCAACAATGGTGGTGTTCCAAGATTCCAATGGCCAGATCCAAGCACTATCAACAGTGGTTATGCAGCAGCTAAGATGGCTCTGTATGACAACGTCGAGTTCTTACAAGCAGAAGTTATCGCATATATTGCGGCTAACTATCCAGCTGTGTCATATGACAGCAACATCTGCAAGAGAGATGTAAGATATGTCATCGATGCTCTACGTTATGATTTAACCTATGGCGGAAACTTTGCTAGCACACAAGCAGGTAAGAAATATTACTCTGCGTTGACCAGCACATTGCAGATAGCCAGTGGCGAGAAAGCAGCCACATTGGCTGCATATGGTTACCTAAGCACATTGGCTCAAAGTGTGGCACAAAATACACTAGTGGCCAGTCCACTGCAAGGTTCAGTTACACAGGTAAGGACCAAAGGTACACAGACTGTAGGTTCAGCAGGCGCTGCCACACAGATTGGTACATTGATGACTACTATTACAAACATCATCAATAACGGTCTAACAACAGGTGTTCCAACACTGACTATCACAGCTATCGCTAGCGGTAATACATTTACATCAAATGGTCACGGTCTAGCAGTAGGTGACATGATCACAGCACAAACTACTACAAATGGTTTGATTGCTGGTACTATCTATTATGTACAGAGCTTTGCTACAAACACATTTACACTAAGTTCAAGCTATCTAGGTGCAGCTCTATCAGGATTCACTAACGGTACTGGTTTAACTATTACAGTAGAAAAGACCAACATGCCGTCGATCACAGGTGTAAGCACAGAACTACAAACTGCTTATCAAACATTGAGCGGAGCAAAGGCCGCAATACAAGCAGCAGTGTTATCTTTTATTAACACTAACTACTCAACATTGACCTACAATCAGGCAACATGTTCAAGAGACGTTGGTTTTATTATTGATTCTATTGCCTACGACTTTATGTTTAATAGTAACTTCCGATCAGTTGTATCAGGAAGAACATATTATACATCACAGGCTTCGCTAGTGATCGCAGGACAAAAAGAAGCTACTATCTCTGCAATGAACTATCTAAAAACACAGATAGCAGCATCAGTATATTCTAGCACAACCGCACAGACCAGAGCTAATAACTTGATGGATATCATCATCAAGATTCTAACAACTGGTATTGGTACTGCTGCAACTGCTGAACTAAGTCCAGAAATCAACGGAACAGTGACCTATGAAAACACATTGGCCACAATCCAGGGTGCAGAAATATTACGTGCAAACTCTGATTTTATCGCAGCAGAACTAGCTGCCTTTACTACAGTTAACAACTCTGCTACAGTGACTAACACCACAGTTAGCACCAATGTTATCACTACTAGCACAGCACATAATCTAGTAGTTGGTGATCCTGTACAGTTCTCAGCAGTAACGATTAATGCAACGGCTACACAGACATTTGCCAGCACCGATGGTGTAAGACCTAATCAAATATTAGTAACATCAACCGCTGGTATGGTCGTGAATATGCCAATCATATTCACTGGTACAGTATTTGGTGGCATCACACAAAACAGTACCTATTATATCAAATCGCTGCCAGGTGGTAACTACATCACTATTAGTTCTGTAAGCGGCGGAACCACAACTAACCTAACAGCAGGAACTGGTTCTACAGCATTTACAGCAGGTGGTCTATTTGGAAATCTAGTAGCCAACACAGTATATTGGGTCTTGACAACTCCAAGTACTACAACATTTACAGTTACCGCTACAAACGGAAGTTCGCAACCATTCTCGTTGACAACAGCTAGCGGTGTTGCTACAAGCTTCTACTATTTTGATCAAGCAAAGTGCAAGAGAGATACCGCAGAGTATGTCAAGGCGCTGGTATATGATCTACAATACACAGGTAACTACAAGACACTACAAGCAGCTATGTGGTACAATAACTCTGTGACAGGTTCTACTGCACAGGATATGTTCCGTGTAAGAAATGCGACAGGTCTACGTAACTGCACATTGAATGGTCTATATGGACCATACGGTGGTCTAACAAATGCTAACAGCTATGGAACCAAGCGTCCTACAGCTGGCGCATTCGTAGCTCTTGATCCAGGATTTGGTCCAAACGACACTAACGTTTGGGTAACGAATCGTTCACACTATAGTCAGAACGTGACCATGTTTGGTACTGGTTGTACTGGTGCCAAGATTGATGCAGCCCTACACAATGGCGGCAACAAGTCTATGGTTAAGAATGACTTTACAACAATCCTAAGTGATGGTATTGGTGTATGGTGTACAGGTAGCGGCTCGTTAACAGAACTTGTTTCTGTGTTCAACTACTACGGTTACGCAGGTTATCTAGCAGAATACGGTGGACGTATACGTGCTACTAACGGTAACTCATCATATGGTACATATGGTGTTATCGCAGAAGGTGTTGATACCTACGAAACACCTCTATATGGTACCGTTAATAACTCGTACTTCCAAGCGCAGATGACTAACGTAGTCACTGACCTAAACAACAAAGTTCTACGTATCGAATACGGTAATGCAGGTCAGAACTACACTAACTCTGTAACAACAATCAGCGGCAGCGGATTTAACGCAGCAGCTATGCATGATGAGTTCCGTGACGGTGCATTATTTGAATCAAGAATCATTGATTTAAATGATGGTAATGGTTACGGTGGTACTAGCTATGTAACTTTTGCTAACGCAGCACAAACCGGTGACAGATACAGCATCACAATCGCTGCTACTGACACTAGCCTAAGTTCTGCGTACATTGGAATGAGAATCCAAGTTACTGCAGGTACTGGCGTCGGACAATACGGAAATATCCTAACATACAACAACGGTTCTAAGATTGCTCAGGTCTATAAAGATTCGTTTAATAACGTAACAATCACTGCCACAACACAAGGTACTCCAAGTACAGTGACAGTCAGTGATACAAGCCAGATGTATGCTACAATGCCGTTCTACGTAGCTTCTACAGTAGGTGGATTGAGCTCAGGACAGGTTTACTTTGTACAGAGCGTTGTAAACTCTACAACAATCAACGTTAGTGCAACTAGCGGTGGCGGTGCTCTTACATCAGCGATCACAACTACAACAGGTCAAAGCGTGACATTGTATGCAGCTGGTTGGGATCATACTGTTTCAGGAACACCAATCGTAGCAGCACTTGACCTAACAACAACATACATTATTGAACCTCGCATTAGCTACACAGCACCTGGATATGCTGCTACAGCAAGAACATTGCCTGCAACAGCTACATGGTCTAATATGGCCTATGGTTCGGGCAACTATGTCGCTATCGCATCAGGTGGTACATCAACAGCTTACTCAACAGATGGAGTAACATGGTCCGCAGGCGGCGCACTACCAAGTTCACAGACATGGGGACAGGTAGTTTATGCTGGTGGTGAAGGTGCAACAGCAACAGCAACACTAGGCGGTTTTGGCGGTTCTGGAGCAGTTTTAAGTGTACAACTAGGAACAGCCGGCAACGTCATCGCTGGTGCAGACCAAGTTCTAAGCGTAACAGTGGTCCAAGGCGGTACTGGATATACAAGTCCTCCAACAATCTTGTTTAGCGGCGGCAGCGGAAGTGGTACACAAGCCACAGCAGTCTTGCTCAATGGCACTATTGTTTCTGTGACTGTAACAGTTCCAGGTTCTGGATACACATCAGCTCCAACAGCAACAGCCTACACTGGCACAGTGACTGGTTACACCATGGTGTCTTATGGTAAGAACTACTTCTCAACACCAACAGTAACAGTTAGCGATCCATTCAACGGAAGTGCATGGACATCAGGTGGTTCTGCTGTGTTGAATACTATCTATTATTTCAACAACAGTGGTATCAAGAACTTCTATACATGTACAGGTGCTGGAACATTTACTACATCAGGACCGATACATCAAAGCGGTGCTGCATCAAACGGTACAGCAACTCTAACATATATTGGTACAACAGCTACAGCAGCGGCAGTCACAAATAGCGGAACAAATCCAAACTTGCCAGGTGTGACATCTATCACATTTGGTACAAATGGTACTGGCGGTTATGGTTACACTTCAGTACCTACAGTGACTATCACAGATGCTACTGCAAGATTTGTCGCGATATCAACTGCTAGCACAAACAGTGCATATGCAGTACCAAGCAACCTAGGTGCTGCTTGGGCAGGCGGCGGAGCTCTTCCATCGACTAGCACAGCAGGTCTAACCTATGGCGGTGGTATCTTAGTAACCTGTGGTGGAACAGCTCTAGCATCAACATCAAGCGATGGTGGTGCAACATGGGTATCACGTACACTACCAACACTAGGTGCAGGAACTTATGTTTCTGTACACTACGGTAATGCTATATTCTTAGCACTAGGATCACAAGGTCAGACAGCTACATCGAGCAATGGTGTAAGCTGGACAGCACAGGGAACTATTCCAGGTTCTATTACAAACTGGGCTTCAATGGCCTATGGTAATGGTAGATTTGTTGCTATCGCAGGCGGCCAAGGTGGCTCAGCAAACAGAAACGTTGCCTACACAATCGATAACGGTGTTACATGGTATCTAAGTCCAAACGGAATGCCAGCAAGCGCAGTATGGACAAGGATCCGTTATGGTGCAGGTCTATTCTTTGCCACAGCAGAAGGCACAAATCAGTGTGCTACAAGCCCAGACGGTATTACATGGACACTACGCACACTACCTAGCTCAAGCAACTGGGTATCTTGTGCATTTGGTAACACTAACAAGCGTCCATTATGGGCAGCTATTTCACGCACCAGCGGTACAGTAGCAGCCAGCATCCGTACAGGAGCTCAAGCAACTGGTCGTGTAAAAGTAGTATCAGGCGTAGTAACAGAAGTCCGTATGCTAGAACCAGGCTCTGGTTATCCATATGGAACTATCAGTGCTACCGCAGCAACTACTAATGTTATTACAGCAGACAACGTTGCTCTACTAGTTGACAGTCAACCAATCGAGTTTACTGGTGTAAGCACAGGCGGATTGACTGAAAACGTCACATACTATGTGATTGGTTCAACTATCTCTGGTAATACATTCAAGGTCAGTGCAACACAAGGTTCAGCAACACCTGTTACATTAACTGCTGCAACAGGATTAACAGGAACTTATCGTGCAGGCCCGATCTACACACTAACTGATCCTAACAAGGTCAAGACTGCGGCACTACGTATGCGTATGGCTGATGGATCTTTAGGCAATCCAAGCTTCACTAACAGAGGTACCAATAACACTACAGCTACAGCAGTGGCACTTGGTGATGGTTTCTCAGATCTATATCAACCAAGCACATTTATCAATGTCGCTGGCCTATATCAGATTCCAAAAGCCGGTGCAAACGTAGAGTTTGCAAATATTCCAAATACTTGGTACAAACTAGTTTCTGTAACCAACGTGCTAGGAATCGCAGGAAACTATACAGCTCAGTTACAGATCAACCCAAGTCTAACTGTGTACAATGCTCCTTCACAGGGAACATTGATTACTACAAGACTATTGTACTCACAGGTTCGTCTAACTGGTCATGACTTCCTGTACATTGGTACCGGTAACAAACAGAGAACAAACTACCCATATGTTGATACTACTTTAGCGGTACAGGCTAACCAAAGTAACAGCTCAGGTGGCGGTCGTGTGTTCTTCACAAGTACTGACCAAGACGGTAACTTTAACGTTGGTAACCTATTCGGAGTCCAACAGGCAACTGGTACTGCTACATTGAATGCTTCAGCGTTCAACCTAAGCGGTCTACAGAGCTTGCAGTTAGGTGCTGTTTCGATCGGTGTTGGTTCTGCAGTTATTACTCAGTTCTCAACAGACCCATACTTCACTGCTAATAGCGATAGTATTGTACCGACTCAACGTGCTATTAAGGCATATATCACTGCACAGATTGGTGGTGGTGCTAGCTCGTTGAACGTAAATACATTGACAGCAGGTGTTGTATACTTGGCTAACAATACGATAAGTACAACTACAGGAGTACAAATCAACGTTACAGCTAAGTTGAATTTCACAGGTGGCATTGACGGGGCACCCGTTGCACTTGGATTCTTTATGCAAAGATAATATTGGAGAAAATTAAATGGCAACAGGAAGATTAGGAAATACATCCCCAGGGGCTTCGACAAATACCACATTGTACACGGTTCCGACAGGATATTACACAGTAGCAAACGTTTCGTTTACTAACACGAATGCTACATCAGTTACAGTACGTCTAGCTATGGCTAGTACAACTAGCCCTACCAGCTCAGAATGGATCGAATGGGGAACCACAATCGTTCCAAACGGTGTTCTAGAACGTACTGGTCTAGTTCTACAACCAGGGTTAAACCTAGTAGGATGGTGTAGCAGCACTGGTGTAAACGTTACAGTCTACGGTATTGAAACATCTACAACTTAATGTGAGATAGAAAAATGGCAAGATATAATACAGTTTATAATACTACATCAGTATCGGGATCAACATCAATTTCGTCTCCCGTACAAGGTCTGACCACGACGATTACAGGAGCAGGTGGTGTTACCATTACTGTACCAAGTCCTGTATTATTTGCCGGCTATACTCAGACTTACTATAATGCTACTAGCGGTAGCATCACATTAAGCTCACCAAGCGGAATATTTACAGGTCCAGCATCTAGCGGTACAGCTAACCAAACAGTGCCAAGTCAAACTACGATGACGATCACAGCAGATGGTACTAACTATGTGTTGGCTAACATCGAAGGTGGTGTATTGGTTGCTACAACTGGTACTTTCAGCGATAACGTTAATATGAACGGTTCTTTTGTAAGAGCCAGCTCAGCGTTTTCTACAGTTGGTTCTAACCAGTACGACCTAACAACCGCAGGTTATGTAAAAGCTAGATACGGTAACGATTGGCAGGTTATTACAACAGGTTATACCGCTGTTGCAGGTGATCGTATCATGTGCAATACTTCCGGTGGTGGTTTTACTGTTACACTTCCATCAGCACCTAACAGAGGTGATTCTGTACATTTTATCGATTATTCAAGAACATTTAACACACAAAACTTAACTGTAAATAATAACGGTAACAGAATCATGGGTATTTTAGATACCATGACAGTTTCCACAGCAGGTGCAGCATTCCAGTTAGTTTATTCAGGAGCAAGTAACCCAGGATGGTTAATGGCTCAGGGTATTTAATAGAGGTCCGAAATGCCGTTTGATTATCAAACACTTAAAAACATTAGTTCCGCAGCAATCATTGACGGCAGTGTCGCGACCGCAGATATCGGTGATACGCAGATCACTGCTGATCGTATACAAACAGGTGCAGTTTCATCTAGTAAGTTTGCTGCCAACGCAGTCAACACAACGACTGGTGTAGTCACAGGAACTTTACCTGTGAACAGAGGCGGTCGTGGAAGAACTGACCTAGGTAGCGCATACCAGGCTGTCTATTCAGACGGCAGTCAGCAAGTCAACTCCGACCACGGTATCTATGGTATACAGGTTTTTACAGGTTCAGGAACATGGAACCGACCAACTAACGTCCGTTATATTCGAGTACAGTGCCAAGGCGGAGCAGGCGGTGGCTCGGGCCACGGAGAAGGTGGCGGCGCCGGAGGATACACAGAGCGTTTCTTAGATGTAACTGGCATTCCATCAGTATCTGTATATGTTGGTGGCGGTGGCGGTGGTACTTATTATTCTGGCGCAGGCGGAAATGGCGACTACGCAGGTTTTGGGCCATACTGCTCGGCAGGTGGCGGTCACGGAGCCAATAGACAGAATCAGCACAGTGGCGGCGTTAGTGGCACAGGATCGGGTGGAAGTTTAAACATTTACCAAGGTGGTGGCCTAAGCCATCACGCTTACTCGGCACAAAGTTGTGCTGATACTTATTTTGGAGCGGTGCCCCAAGTAGTCACCCACAGGGCGGCCACTTTGCGCATGTCCACCAAGGTCACTCAGCACCAGGCACAGGCGGCGCAGGCGCACACTTCCACGGACATAGAGGTTCAGACGGAAGACCGGGATTGGTTTTAGTCACAATGTATTATTAATAAGAGAGTAGAAAATGCCATTTGATTATCAGACACTGAAAAATATTAGTAATGCAGCGTTTCAAAGCGGAGCTATTACTGGTAGCGATATCGGTGCTTCACAGATTACAACTTCAAAATATCAAACAGGATCATTAACAGCTAACGAACTAGGAACAAGCTCAGTAGATCTCGCCAGCGGCACAGTTACAGGTGTTACTCCCTATACTAGGGGCGGTACAGGTTTGAGTGGTGTCGGTGGCGCATATCAAATTC